>Ga0208379_1000003_pt1 | contig 144173 bp, 171 predicted proteins | sample CryBogCBE02Aug07_FD_184559 | JGI IMG/M metagenome (GOLD analysis project Ga0208379, IMG submission 184559) | Freshwater microbial communities from Crystal Bog, Wisconsin, USA - CBE02Aug07 (SPAdes) | ecosystem: Environmental > Aquatic > Freshwater > Lake | place: Crystal Bog, Wisconsin, USA... | reverse complement strand
CCAGATCTATCACCACAAAGAACTGTTACATTAAATGAAATGGAAAAGTTCGCCGAGTTAATTGTGAAAGAATGTATTGATTGTGCCGTATGGGTTGGAAAGAACAATCATAATCCTGTCGAACCAATTCATACTGCTCATGCCGTTAAACGAAGAATTGAAAAACATTTTGGAGTTGAAGAATGAACGAAGAATTTGAAATAGCAGGAGTGATAGGAACAGAAAAGTTTCCCGAAGTTAGACAATTATGGAACGGGCATACAGTCTATACTGATCAATCTGACGAACGAACTGTGCCTATGATGTTTAAGAATCTTCCTGCTGGTACGCAACTATTCATTAAGAAAGTAAAAGATGAACGAACGAATTAGACAACTTGCTGAACAGGCTTGTTTTGATGAAATTGGCAAAGATTACTCTTTATATTTCAATCTTACTAAAGACAAGGTAGAAAAATTCGCCGAGTTGATTGTTAAGGAATGTGTAGAGGCTTGTAGCAGAGCAAATGAGATTAGGCATTTTGTACCACCGACTCAACAGCAAGTCGTGTTGAGTTGTATGGATGAGATTGAAAGAACCTTTGGGATTAAAAAATGAGGTACTATAGTTTTTGGGATGGTGTTGACAATTTAACAACATTATCTGAAGTGGAAATTCACAAATCCTATTGGGATTATTGGTATGCCGCAATGTGTAGAGAATTTGGTAAAGAAAAAGTGGATGAATGTTATTCTGCTGAAGATTGTTTACAAGATTGGATAGTTGTTCATTGGGCTTGGGAAAGTAAAGAATGAACGAACGAATTAAAGAACTTGCCGAACAGGCTGGTGGAGAATTTTATGAAGGATTTGCTGGAAGTACGAACTTTGTCAAATTTGCAGAAGATGATTTTGAAAAGTTCGCCGAGTTGATTGTGCGAGAATGTGCCGCTATTTGTCAAGATGTGGATGGCGAGGATAGCATTGAAGCTAAGTCAGGCAGACAGGATTGTGCGGTAGAGATTAGAGAACATTTCGGAGTTGAAGAATGAACGAAGAATTTGAAATAGCAGGAGTGATAGGAACAGAAAAGTTTCCTGAAGTTAGACAATTATGGGACGGGCATACAGTCCATACCAATCAATCTGACGAACGAACTGTGCCTATGATGTTTAAGAATCTTCCTGCTGGTACGCAACTATTCATTAAGAAAACAAAAGATGAACCGACGAATTAAAGAACTTGCTATTAAATCATGGTTAGTTAGCGAACATAAAGGTAAACTGCTAAGTTGCCATCGAGAAGATGCGGACTTGACAAAATACTTAGAAGATTTTACTGAGTTGATTGTGAAAGAGTGTTTGGATCAATGCTATAATCGTGGTATGAATGATGAACTGTATGCCGGGCAACTAAAGGCCGCCGCGTATATTAAAGAACATTTCGGAGTTGAAGAATGAAAGTAGTAATCAATGTTTGTTTTGGTGGTTTTGGTTTAAGCCAAGCCGTATATGACCGTTACAATGCATTGACAGGTAAAAACGTTAAATATCAAAATGATATTACACGAGATGATATTGTATTGGTTCAAGTGGTTGAAGAACTTGGCCAAGAAGCCAATACTCGTTACTCTGAATTGAGAGTGGTGGAAATTCCAGATGGAACCTCTTGGTATATCCATGAATATGATGGTAGAGAAGAAATCCATGAAACACATAGGTCCTGGTATTAATTCTACATCATACGGAACACCGATGACTCTATCACAGAAAATGTCCTTGGCAACCAAATGTTTCGGTATAAATGAATGGTTGCCAATTACCAAAACCTATGTTAGAATTGCATCACTTTTTAGGAGTTTGTGATGGGAAGAACGAAAGATTTGTTCAATGAAATTGTAGATATGTATGAAAACGGTTATGATTCAGACGATATTGCGGCTGTTTTGACTATACCGGTAGAAGATGTGCAAGCGTTGTTAGATAGCCTCAACAACCCCAGCGCCAACAACGTGCCTTATTGATTATGGAGAATTTGATGAACAAGAACCAAAAAGCCTTTATTGCGGCATCTGAACGCAAGTATGGTGTGTCTGCAACTTTAACCCGTGACCAGATTAGTGATTTGGTTGAAGAAGCAAACCTGCCCTATCCATTCTGGTTGACCTCTAAAGCCGAACACCGTGCTGGTCGTGGTGCTTACCAAGTGCCGATGTTGCCTGCTTCTGAGTTGCCTAATGCTATCAAGGTAGCAGAACCTGAACTGGCAGAAGTTGACCTTGCACAAGTTATGGTCCTGCGCCAACCTAAGTTGCAAGATGATTCCGATACCTCAATCCCTGTAAAGTATCCCGATTATGTTCCATTTGGATTTTTTAAAGACTTGCGTAATATCGTTAAATCTAATATGTTTTATCCTGTGTTCATTACAGGACACAGCGGCAATGGTAAAACCTTAATGGTTGAACAAGTGGCGGCCGAGTTGTCTCGTGAATGTATTCGGGTAAATATTTCAATTGAGACAGATGAATCCGACCTTTTGGGTGGTCCTACTCTTGTTAACGGTAATGTGGTCAATCGTGATGGTCCAGTAATTATCGCCATGAAGCGTGGTGCAATTTTGCTAATTGATGAAGTGGATCGTGGTAGTTCAAAATTGATGTGTTTGCAAGGTATTTTAGAGGGTAAACCTTATTACAATAAGAAATCTGGTGAGTTGATTGTGGCTAAACCTGGTTTCAATATCATTGCTACCGCCAACACCAAAGGTATTGGTTCTGATGAAGGTAAGTACCTTGCACAGATTTTGGATTCAGCATTCTTGGAACGGTTCCCTATTACTGTTGAACAAGAATATCCTGATGCAAAAACCGAAACAAAAATACTATCACCTCTGATTGATGACCAAGATTTTGTTAAGTGTTTAGTTATGTGGGCCGAGGTGGTCAGAAAATCATATGCCGAAGGTGCTATTGATGAAATTATCTCCACTCGCCGTTTGGTGCATATCGCCAAGGCTTATGAAATCTTTAAGGACAAAATGAAAGCAATCACTTTGTGCGTAAACCGTTTTGAAGAAGAAACAAAAACGGCCTTTCTGGATTTGTATTCAAAGATTGATGCCAAGGTCAATGCAACTGAAGCACCTGTTGTTGAAGCACCTAAAGCAGACCAAGAAATTCCATTTTGATGTTATAATTTCTTATAAATAAGTGTAGGTCGCCACCCACCACAGGCCCACCTACTCTAACAGTTTATAAGGAACTATCAGCATGTCTATTTATAAAGACAATTTTGTGTTTTATGTTTATGCATATTTGAGGCCAAATGGAAAACCCTATTACATTGGAAAAGGTAAAGATAACCGGATGTGTGATAAACGACACAGTGTTTTTGTGCCAGATAAAAAACACATTGTCATTCTTGAAAAAAATTTAAGCGAAATTGGATCTTTTGCTTTAGAAAGAAGATATATTCGTTGGTATGGAAGATTAGACAATAACACCGGTATTTTGGAGAACAAAACGGATGGTGGCGAGGGATCCTCCGGTTATACTCAAAGTGATGAACACAAATCTAAAAGAAAACTTTTTGAAGAAGGAAATAAATTTGGTGTACTCAACAAAGGTATTAAAAAATCCCAGACACACATAGAAAAACTGAGAATTGTTAATACAGGTAAAGTTATGAGTGCTGAATCCTCCGAGAAAAAAAGAAAAGCAATGATTGGTAAACCCGGACCGAATAAAGGAAAGTCTTTACCGGACTCTTGGAAGGAAAATATGAGTAAATCCAACAAAGGTAAAAGTAAATCGGATAATCATAAAGAAAGACTAAAAAGTCATTTGAATAGTTTACCTAAGTTGGTTTGTCCTCATTGCAAAAAAGAGGGAAGAAATGGACCTATGATGACTTGGCATTTTGATAAGTGTAAGTTGATTCAAAAGTCTTAATTTTAATTTTATATTATGGAGTTATTATGGTACGAGCAAAACGCAGTGGTAAGATTAACCGTCATGAACGAATTACTCAAATTTTATTGAGTGGAAACCCTACCACACCAGAAGAAATTTTACAGTGTCTTCAAGGTACAGACCAGGAAAAGGTTGGTTATAGAATTTCCACCAACATCTATAACATCCGATTGGACGGTGGTGTTATCAAGGTACATAAAGATGGCCGTAAGGTCAAGGCTTATCAGTTGATGAACGCACAAGAGTTTAATGCGGATGGTCGTTATGTTGGACGTAAGGTTGTTGAATCTGTGAATAAGAATGAAAATGTTCCTGAAATTGTAACTGAAGAATTGGAAACAGTATGAGGTTGAAGGTTCTCAGTAAATTTGTTGATGGCCTCACAGCAGGACCAACCGCATTGGAAATGGCTGAACGTGAACTTGAAGAAGCAAAAGTAGATATTCTAAAGGCATTCACCAGTCGTGAATATGCTGATGCAATGGTGCGGTACAACCAAGCACGTATTGATAGGTTGACCGATTACATTGCAATAAATAAGAAACCACTTTAAGGAACATTCATGTATAAGCCAATGCTTTTGCAAATCAAAGAGTTGATGGATTTACATCTCTCGGTTTATGAAATTGCCCATAGACTGAAAATTGATATGGATGTTGTGCAAACGGCAATGGAAATTATACAAGGATGGGTAGCATGAACATACTAGAAACATTAAGAACACAAAGATGGGATGACCATAGGTATTACCATCACAGCCGAATCAACCAATTCTTACATTTGATATCTGCATGTTCGTTTCTAGTTGCATATGTTTATTTGTTCATTGATCCTGTTGTATCATCATACATTGCATGGTTGATTGCTATGATGACACGACAAGCAGGCCATTTCTTCTTTGAACCAAAGGGATATGATGAATACAATAAAGCAACCTTTAATCACAAAGAAGATATTAAAGTTGGCTTTAATTTGAACCGCAAGCGTATTCTATTGTCCTGTTGGTTGGCAGTGCCCTTGTTAGCATACTTTGATGCAACCACAATGAACCTATTGGTGCCACAGCAAGATACAGAAACATTCTTTAACCGTGTGGGTATGGGTTGGTTGTGGTTGGGTATCCTAGGTGTTGCATTTAGGTCGGTACAGTTGATGGTCAAAGAAAACTTTGAGACTGCCATCACATGGGTAATAAAAATCTTGACAGACCCGTTCCATGATGTTATGATATACCGTAAATCACCACTTTATTTGATGAAAGGTCAGTTGATTGACCCCGACTTGAGACAAGACTATGAATGAACGTATTAAAGAACTTGCCGGACAGGCTGAATTTTCCGAAAAAGACCTGCACATTCAAGGGGATAATTTTCAAAAGTTTGCCGAACTATTGATTGATGAATGTATTAAGATGGTACAAGCAGCACCAATACATAATTGCTACACAACATTTGACAAGAGTATGGCCGATGGCTCCAAACACGATATCATTAAATTCTTAAAACTATCACTAAAATGAACGAACACGATAAACGAAACCTCCGATTCTTGTTAAGCCTTGGTAAGGTTGGTCTAATGAGGTTTCTATCACAGGCTTCAGAAGATGATATGTTATATGCGGCAGAATTGTTGAACCGACACAAGGAAGAGGTTGCCAAAAACTCTGAAATGTATGAGAATAGAATCTATGAGTATGTGTCACAGGATGATTTTGAAGTTGATGATTTCCCTGATGCTAGGGAGTATTTAAGTAAGTTTACATTGAAGAAGTGAAACGGGAGTTATATTATGAGTGAAGTGAAAGAAATTGTTGGTACTGATCCAGAATTCCAAGAATGGTTGAAGGGCCATTTGCGTGAAGGTGTTGTTACTATTACCTTCACAAAAAAGAATGGTGATGAACGTGTGATGAAATGCACACTAAACGGTGAACAACTACCACAAATCCAAAAAGAAGCAACCGAAGTGTCTGAGGTTCGCCAAACATCCAATACATCATTGGCTGTGTTTGATGTTGAAGCACAAGGATGGCGGGCATTCAAGTGGGAATCTGTTAAGCAAGTCGGTCTTACAATTGAAGAATAAGTGGTTGCCATCCTGTCCAGTTGTGATACAATGGTAACCTTAGGAGATTAAAATGAAATTTGCACTATGCTCGGACCTACACCTGGAATTCGCACCAATTGAATTGAACAACACCGAAGGTGCTGATGTATTGGTTCTGTCCGGTGATATCTGCCTTGCTAAAGATTTGTGGCATAAAGATACTGAGCGCAGTGAAATCTGGATGAAATTCTTTACTCATTGCTCTGAACAATTCAAAGATGTGATTTACATTATGGGTAACCATGAGCATTATCATGGTGACTTTGCTAAATCATATGGTCAATTAAAAGAAGCATTGGCTGAACTGCCTAACATTCATGTGATGGAAAAAGAATTCATTCACATTGGTGATGTGACCTTTATCGCAGGTACTCTTTGGACTGATATGAACAAAGAAGACCCCAATACTTTGTATGGTATCAAGGGTTACATGAATGATTATCGTATCATTGAAGACTCTGCACGTCCTGTTCACTTCCGTGATTCTGATGGTAACTTCCACACTCGCACATCTAAGTTTAGTCCTGAACAGTCTGTTGAAGAACACAAGGCCATGTTGAAAGTGATTGATGAAGTTACTAAAGATAATGTCACTGGAAAGTTTGTGGTTGTTGGACATCATGCACCATCTAAAATGTCTACTAAGCCAAAATATCAAGGTGATGTAATGGTCAATGGTGCATATAGTTCCGACTTGTCTGACTTTATATTGGATCGTCCTATGATTAAAGTATGGACTCATGGCCATACACATGATACGTTCGATTATATGATTGGTTCTACTCGTATTGTTTGCCGGCCGAGAGAATATGCAAACTATGAAGATGTTGCAGATGACTTTGAACTCATGTATATTGAGGTTTGATATGGCCATCGAAAAAGCCAAACCATCTCGTGAAGAAATCATGGAAAATGCTCAACTTCAAATGGAAGAAGACATTGCCAATTGGAAAAAACTATACGATGAACATATCGATAAGGATATGTTGGATGAAGATGGTTATCCGACCGATGATGCACTGATTATTATTGAGAATTGGTATTGGAATGATTCAAAAGGTTGGTTTGAGTTTATCAAATCACTTTGGTATCTGAGTTCATGGGGTTGGGATGAGGGTGAAGAACCACACGACTGGAAGAAAGATGAAATGTGTTATCGCTATCACATCTCCACTGCCGGTTGGTCTGGCAATGAAGCAATCATACATGCAATGCAAAAGAATGATTGGATGTGGTATTTTAATTGGGTTCAATCACGCCGTGGTGGCCACTATATTTTTGAATTGAAAGAAATTACATGAAAGTCTATATATCAGGTTATCGCAACCATTGGGTAAGTCCATACACTATCCTGGAAACTATTTGTTTTTGGGAGAAAGATACAGACGTATTCTATGACCTTGAAGAAAAGGGTAACAAGTATACAAAATGGGTGAACTTTCTTAATCCAATTTGCGAAGCATGGCAGAAGTTATTGGACATTGTGCATCCTAGAATCAATTATGTGAAGATTGACAAATACGACACATGGAACATGGACAGCACATTGACAACAATCATTCTACCCATGTTGAAACAATTGAAGGCAACTAAACACGGTTCTCAGTTTGTGGATATGGAGGATGTTCCAGAGTCAATGAGAACAACCAACACCGAAGAATATGATGCTCAAAGTTGTTTTGAATTTTATCATGAAGGTGATGAAGATTTGAATTATAAAAATATCCACGACCGTTGGGATTGGGTCATGGATGAAATGATTTTTGCATTTGAACACCTTGCTGATGATTCATGGCAAGATGCGTACCGTAGTGGTGAATTTGACACAAAGACGGTTGCGTGTGCATGGGATGAAAATGGTAAAGCAACTATGTATCAAATGGTTGATGGACCAAACCATACATACAAATGTGATTATGATGGCATGAAAGTGGTTGAAGACCGTATTCGTAATGGTTTGAGATTATTTGGCCTCTATTTTAGAGGACTATGGGATTAAAATGGATTTAGAACAACTTGGTCAAGAACTAATTGCTGAGTTTGGTGATAGACTACCTAATCCAGAACAAGAACCAATTCGGTTCAAATATTACTTAAATTTGTTTTTCTATGAGAGGTACTTGAATGAGCAACGAGCAAGACAAAATCAAACACAGCAAACGCCTCCATAAAGAAGAATCTGCAATCAAAAAACAAGTTAAGATTGCTAAAGAGGTTCTAGGGCACCAATTCAATGACAAGGTTATTCGAGAACCACACCGATTGGCCAAGCACCATGTTGCAAATTGTGGTGATCCAAAATGTGTTTTGTGCATGAATCCTCGTAAGTCTATGGGTGAGAAAACAATTCAAGAACAAAGATTTGAACAATCAGGATTATATGATGAGTGAAGAAGATTACGATATGGTGCTGAATACGTTACAGAATCAACGAGCAATTCTCTGGAAGATGACTGAATCCAACATGAATAACGACCTATTCAATATTATGGATCAAATTCGTTTAGAACAAATTGACCAACTGGATAAAGCAATCGTAATGTGGAAGGCAAGAAATGAGTAAAGTTGCATACCGAGAAAAGTATTGGTGGGAGAATTACCCATTACACAAACTATGGTGCAATGATGCATGTCCATTGGTGCCACGCTTTGATTACCAGAAAGGCGATGAGTATAATGCTAATGGTTGGTCGTTGCATTGGTTGATATTCCATATTTGGACACTGGAACATTTTGCATTTAATATTGAGGCTAACATTGCACCAGACAGTATATCAATTGGTCTAATGGTTCCATATCTGCGGGTGTTCATTGGATTTCACCATATGTGGCATTGGACATGGTTGTTCAAGATTGGTAGCATGTTGCGCCGTAAACCGGCTTTAAAAAATGAAAACGGAGAATACAATTGAGTTTATTATCTTATGCTGAAAGTGAATTGGACCATATTGGTCTAACTGAAGAAGATGAATACAATGGAATGATGCGTAAGCACATCCTGCATATGATTAAAGAGTTTGCTGATGAAGGACATTCTGGTTTCTCTGCTCAATATGCAATTGATATTCTAAGCAAACTGTTGTCATTCAAACCATTGACACCGTTGACCGGTGAAGATGATGAATGGTGTGATGTTAGTGAATATAGTGGAACAACCACATATCAAAACAAGCGTTGTTCTTCCGTATTCAAAGAAGGTAAAGACGGTGAAGCATACAACATTGACGGCAAGGTCTTTTGGGAATGGTACAAAGATGAAGATGGTAATCCATTCAAGTCTTACTATACTAGCCGAGATTCAAGAGTTACTGTAACTTTCCCTTACACCGCACCTGATAAACCAATCTATGAGTATCGTCAATCGGATGCGGAACCAAAATCACCACCACAAAACGAACAAGGGTTTCTATAATGTCCAAACAATGTGATTATGAACGATTTGAACAGTTGGTAAAAAACCAATTGCTCAGTATGTGGTACCATGAAGATGATCCAGATTCTTTGGAAATTGGTAAAGACATTTCCGATATGATGGAAATTAAAATCATCTTTGATGGCTTTGGTGACCTAGAAACTGAAGAAGAATATATTGAACGTGGTAACAAAAATATGAGGTCTTTTGCCATGTTTATACATAAGACTTCAGCAACTAAACCATTTCCAGAACACGATTTAACACCTTGGTGCCTAATTCACCGACCAAAAGATGAATATCACCTGTATGCATGGCATGATGTTGAAAACCAAGACTGGGAAATTATATTTCCTGAAACTGGTAAAGGTGAAATGACTGCATACAAGGCCTGGCAAATTTTAGAAAAACTTGAAAAGAAATATTGGGGTGATGATGCAACTGTTTGATTTATTGGCCGTTATTGAAGACTACCTTGATAGTGTAGACCAACCATACAATAGTGCTTGGATTATTGAAAAAGCGCAAGAAATTATTGATGGATTGGAATCAGGTGAGGGTACCAATCCTGATTACGGAGTATAAACAATGTTATTCTTCTTTAAAAAACCTAAGCTTCATGTTGATGGATTTATTCATGAAAGATATTCAGCAGCATATGATACTGTTCCTTTAGATTACTCCAAAAAATATTATCCACAATGGTGGAAAAATTTAGAAAGAAAAGAATTTAATTCCAATACATTCAGTCTAGATACTAATGCTAAATCTTGTACAGCAATTATTGATTTTCACAAAAATGGCATAACTTTGCCAATGTGGTCAGATTTTGTTTTTAAACAAGAAACAGATGGAAGTTATAGATGGATTTATTCAGATGGATTTTCTTCTGCAACGGAACATCCTGTAAACCAAAGAGCTGGTTTTAAAGATAATTACATGCATCTTAAGTTTATTTCTCCTTGGCGCATTCGTTCAGAAAAAAATGTTTATTTTATGTTTGTTCCACACTATTACAATTTGAATGATGTAAATTATGATATAGTACCCGGAACTGTTGAATATTTCTATCAGAATAGTACTAATGTGAATATGTTAATAGAACGTTGTTCAAATGAAATTTTTATTCCAGTCGGACAACCGATGGTTAATCTTGTTCCACTCTCTGAAAGAGAAGTTGTATTAAAAAATCATTTGTTAACAGACAGTGAATGGACTAGGTTTGACAAAAAAAGTGCATCTATTTCTTTTTGTAGAAAATATTATACATATAAAACTCTTTACAAAGAAAAGGAAAAAAAGAAATGTCCATTTGGATTTGGGGGTGAATGATGTTATCTATCTTTCACTATTGGTCTGCTAAAGAACGATTGGCCGAACATGAAAAGACTATCATGATGCTCGGTGGTGAATCTGAATGTCAACCAATGATTCTTGCACAACGAGATATGGTTGAACTTGAAATGAAGTATTACAAGGAAGAAATGCGAGACCTTCTATTTCAAACCGGCATGTTTCTTGCATTCTTGATGATTGCATTATCAACATACTACATCTTTTTTATCAAATATTAACCTGAGGAACTTATGAAACGCACAGCAACCTACAAAATGTCCAAGCAACTCAAGACCATGTTGGCCTTGATGAAGTTTGAAACCACCGAAGAACGTTCACGATTCAAGAACCGTATGATTAACGCAGAGATTCATGCGTCAACAGTTGAACGTGTATTGATTGGTGCCAAAGGCGGCAACGACTAAATATCAGTCCCATATTGAAAGGAAATACTATGAGCTTGTTTATTGAAGTTGAATCTGAAGAAAAGAACTGTAAGGTTATTGTCAACCTCGAATCAGTTATTGAAATTGCACCACTCCGTAGCGGTGGTTGTCACTTATTCTTTGCTGACTCTGCCGCTGTTGGTGGTAAGACTGCAATGAAAGTCAAAGATTCTTACGCAATGTTCCAACAATTCGTATTGCAAACTGTATCAGAAGAAGATATTGCGGCACGTATCAAAAACCTACCAAAGGTTGAAAAAGAACCCTATCCAAGGTTTATCTCTGACGCTGAAGTAACACCAAACTCTCATGCAAATCCACCACAAGCAGAACAACCTCGTGGTCGTGGCCGTCCACCAAAAAGTGGCATGATGACTACTGCTGACTTGGGTTAAACGATAAATACCGGGTAATGACAATTATCCGGAGTTTACAATGGCATTAAAGAGTTTCACTAGTTTTGCTGAGACATTAAACGAAGCAGCAAAACCAAAAAAAGACAAAAACCACGCAAATTTTGACAAAAAGATTCTAATCATTGGTTATGGATCAGTCGGTCAAGCCATTTTGCCATTGGTTTTGAAGCACATCACAAACGATCCAAAGAAAGTTACTGTGCTTGAAAAAGACAATCATGGTAAACTGTTCCGTAAACGTAACGCCAACAATGGTGTTAAGTATGTTAAAAAAGAAATTCTACGCAATAACCTTGACGCTACATTGAAACAATACACCGAAGAAGGTGGTTTCATTATTGACGTATCATTGAACATTGCTGCTGATGCCATTATTGAATGGTGTCTACAACACAATGTCATGTATGTTAATACATCATTGGAACGTTGGGGTGACCATCAGGACGAGAAAATCCCTGAGTTGAAAGATAGAACTCTATTCCATACACACAATCACATCCGTGAAGTTGCATCTAAGTATCCAGGTGCTGCCACAGTTGTTGCAACAGGTGGTGCAAATCCAGGTCTAGTTACATACTTGGCCAAATCTGCACTATTGAAGATTGCTGAGAAGGCAGGTCGTAAAGTAGAACAACCTAAAGATAAAGAAGGTTGGGCACAATTGGCCAAGAAATTAGGTGTTGAAGTCATTCAAATTGCTGAACGTGATACACAAATCATTTCTAGTCCTAAACTAAAAGATGAATTCACCAACTCATGGTCATGTGAAGGCTTTTGGGCAGAAGGTCGTGCACCATCCGAAATGGGTTATGGTACACATGAACCAACAGAACCAGAAAATGGCACAGTTCAAGGACATACCGCCTTCTTGCACCAACCTGGTCTGACTGTATTGGTCAAATCATGGGTTCCAAATGGCGGACCTTTCAATGGTTTCTTGGTACAACACTCAGAAGCTGTTACATTGTCTAAGTTCCTAGAGACTGCCGATGGTAAATACCGTCCAACAGTATACTATGCATATCAACCAACTGATGCAGCCATTGCATCCGTACATGAAATGCGTGGTAAAGAGCTTGACATGCAATCAAAAACACGTATCATTAAGGATGAAATCATCTCTGGTATGGATGAACTTGGTGTACTTTTGATTACAAACAAAGGTAAATCTTACTGGCATGGTTCACAGTTAGACATCAAAGAAGCACGTAAGTTGATTCCTGGTGAGAATGCAACCTCTCTACAGGTTGTTGCATCTATTCTTGGTGAAATGATGTGGGCCATTCAAAATCCACGTATGGGTTATGTTGAACCTGAAAAGATTCCACATGAATTTGTGTTAGAACATGCAATGCCATATCTTGGTGCAGTTCCATTCGTTGAAACCGATTGGAGACCAGAAGAAGATAAGAACAAAATCTTCCACAGACCATTCAACAAGAAACATCCAAACGCACTCGAAAATTTCAGAGTCTGGTATTAAAATCTAAAGTATATTATGAAGTTTTTGAAAGATACACAAAATTACATCATCGAGGACTACAGGTCAAACAAGGTTAGATTCTTCTTAGAAGTCTTTTCTTGGACCTGTAGTATCATCACCTCAATCATCTTTGCCGCTACGGTACCCAATATTCCAGTTGTTCCATTGTATTCCATCTTTATTGCTGGATGTTGTTCTACGTTCTATTGTGCATGGACTCGTGGTTCATTTGGACTAATGGTCAACTATGCATTCCTTGTCACTATTGACGCCTTTGGATTAATCCGTTACCTGTTGAGTTGATATGTGGAGACTGTGGGCATCGGCACTAGGCGAAAAAAGTGGCAAATCTGATGATGAATCCAATAAAATTGCTTGCATTCGTACTGTAATTGTGTTATCCTATATCACTACAAACCTTTTTATTATAGCCGGAGTAATCCGACACTGGTGATATATGAATTCAAAAGAGAAAGAAATCCTCGACATTACGCAAGAAGAATGTGCAGAGGTAATTGTTGCTATCAGTAAGATTAACCGATTTGGTATAGACAACTTTAAACCTGGTAAACCTAAGACCAATCGAGAGCATCTAGCAGAAGAACTAGGTGACCTGCAAGCAATGATTGACCTATGCATTCAGTTTAATCTGGTAGGAAGTGAACAAGTAAGTATTGCAGCAGACAACAAAATTGCTAAACTCAAGCAATGGTCTAACATTTTTTATGAATAAATTATGATTACATTGAATACAGAATACGCTAGTATTACCTCAAGTACGCCAGCACCATCATATCCAACTGGCATTTCTAACCAAATAACTTTTAACCTTCCGACATATAGTCTTTCAATACCAAGACCAGTATCATATGAGTTCCGTGTGGCTGAATATTATTCAGACATTCCAGAAAATGTTGTGAAAGTTGGACTACAGGTTCAAGTATATGAACACAACCAATATGGTACTGCTACTATATTGAAAAGTTGGACTGATGTTGAACGAGTTAAGGTGAAACTATGAACGAACGAATTGATGAACTTATGATACAGGCTGGCGCAAGGTTTGAAATGATGAACTGGGTTCATTATGATGACTTTGAATACAAAAAGTTCGCCGAGTTGATTGTGAAAGAATGTATTGATTGTGCCGTATGGGTTGGAAAGAGCAATCATAATCCTGTCGAACCAATTCATACTGCTCATGCCGTTAAACGAAGAATTGAAAAACATTTTGGAGTTGAAAAATGAATATCTTTTATCTATCGCACGATGTAGAAGAATGTGCAAGATTCCATTGCGATAAGCACCTGATTAAAATGGTCTTGGAATATAGCCAACTCTTGTCCACAGCGCACCGGGTGATTGATGGCACAGAATCTACAGGCAAGTCTGCTACCGGTCGTATGATGCGCCGGTGGGTTCTTCCTGATGACCGTGAAGGCAAACTTTACAAGGCAACACACATTAACCATCCTTCTGCCATTTGGGTACGCAAATCTTACCAAAACTATGTTTGGCTGTGGAAATTGCTAGATGCACTCTGCACCGAATACACCTATCGTTATGGTAAAGTCCACAAGTGCCAAGAAACTGGTCTTGTTGATGAACTAATGTACCCACCAATGAACATTCCTGCACATGTAGAATTCACAGAACCTACGCCTGCAATGCCTGAACATGTTAAAATTGCCGGTAGTTCTATCAAGTCGTATCATAACTATTACATAAATAATAAACAACATCTGGCTAAATGGTCAGGTAAGATTAACTCTCGTAATGTGCCAGAATGGTTTTATGAAAAATAACTTTATCTTTCAAGATTATATTAAAGACATATCTTTATGTGATGACATAATTGATTTTTTTGAGAATAACCCATTAAAAAGTCCAGGTTCTGTTGGCATGGGAGTAAATGATGAATACAAAAAATCAACAGATTGTATGCTTCAGGGTCCTTTAATGAAAAAATATAATGATGAATTGCAAAAAATAGTCAACAAATATATTGAAGAATTTCCTTTTTGTAATGCCAATAATCCTTGGCGTATTATACAAAATATAAATATACAAAGATACCTTGAGGGTGAAGGTTTTTATGCATGGCATTGCGAAAGGTCGAACCCACATGCACCACTCTCATCAAGACATTTGGTTTTTATGACGTATCTCAATGATGTTGAAGATGGTGGTACCGAATTTTATCATCAAGGTCTGAAAACTGAAGCAAAAAAAGGTTTAACTTTAATTTGGCCAGCTGATTGGACACACACTCATAGAGGTATAGTTTCTAATACCAAAACTAAATATATTGTGACCGGTTGGTTTAATTATGTACCATGGAGCACAGATGCCACGATATGATTTTTTAAACAAAAACACTGGTGAAGTTGAAGAACACACCATGTCGTATAAAGTCCTTGATGAATTCAAGGAACAAAACCCACACCTTGAACGATACCATAGCGTTGAATCACTTCACGTTATGTCCGATGGTCAACGTCTAAGTGTTCCTGGTGTTGGTCGTCCAGATTCCACATTCCAAAAATACGTTATTGGTCGCATGAAAGAGAATGTGGCTGGTAATCGTTTAGGTGAAACTCACAAAACAAGCATCCCCAGAGAATGGTAATACAAAGAATTCCCGCCCTTCTTGGTGGTGGTTTTTACAAACCACAGGTATATCTACAACCCACCAAGAAGAAACCTCAACCAAAAGTGCCAGCACTGCTTAGAAAGGATACACCTGTCTACAACAAAACTTCCAAATAAAACTCATAAACAACCAGCAAGGAAGGTCTCAATGGCAAGCAATAGAAAAAGTGCATTACAAAAACGTGAAGATGTGGCTGACGATACAGTAACTTATATACATCAACCAGTCACTTCAAACGCATTAAAGATTAAACTGGACCACTTGAAAACTTTTGAGGCGTTGACATCGAATCAACAAAAGTTTTTTGATGCGTATAAAAGAGGTGATTACTTCATGGGTCTGTTAGGCTCACCAGGTGTAGGTAAAACATTCTTAGCATTGTATAGAGCAATTGAGGAAGTATTAGACAGAAGCAATCCGTTTGAACACGTTGTAGTGGTTCGTTCGGCAGTTCAGGTTCGTGACCAAGGTTATGTTCCTGGTACTTTGGAAGAAAAGATGGAGATTTATGAGGTGCCTTACAAAGAAATTTGTGAGACACTTTTCGGTCGTAAGGATGCGTGGGACAGATTAAAGGAGCAAGGACATGCCAGGTTTATATCTACTACTGCCATACGTGGTATTTCTATCGATAATTCAATCATTATCGTGGATGAATGTCAGTCAATGACCTTCCATGAATTGAATTCGGTGATTTCTCGTGTCGGTCACCGTTCTAAGATTATTTTTATCGGTGACTTGAAACAAAATGACTTGATTAAGAGTAGAAATGATGTATCTGGATTACAAGCATTTTTGGACGTGGCCAGACATATGGATGATTTTAGTGAAATTCAGTTTACACCAGACGATATTGTAAGAAGTAGTTTGGTGAAATCTTGGATTGTGGCGTGTGACAAACTTGGATATTAACCTATATAAATAGAAACGTGTCAACTATAAAAAGAATAAAAAATGACAATATATAACAGTTTGAACATTAATAAGGTAGTAAATGTGACTGTTTATATCACATCTTAAGGAGCATTTAAATGTCAGTATCTCTCGTATCTACCGGAGTTCAATTTCCGGACTCAACTATACAAACTTCAGCTGCAGGTTCACCCAATGTACAAAAATTTACTTCAAGTGGAACATGGACTAAACCAGCGGGCGTAACTTTTGTTCAAGTGTGTGTATGGGGTGCTGGTGGTGGGGGTGCCGCAGGAGTAGGTGGTACAGCATATACGGCCGGTCCCGGTGGAGGAGGCGGAGCAAGATATAGATTGTTTACTTTAGCTGCTTGTTTACCTTCTACAGTTTCGGTTACCGTAGGAAGTGGAGGAACTGGTGGTTCCGGATCCGCAACCTACGCTTCTTCTGGAAATGCCGGCTCCGCCGGAGGAAACTCATCTTTTGGAAGTTTTTATGCTTTTGGAGGTGGAGCTGGTCCTAGTGCCAAAACTAAGTTCTCCCAAGGCGGTGGCGGAGGAGGAGCTAGTTCAGCTCCATTATATCAAAACTGTTGCGGTTATTCTTTTCCAAGAGTTAGTGTCGGCGGCCCGTACTTTGTTTTATGTACGGTAGGCGGCTCCGGGGCTTACGGATCTCAGGGCAATGGCAACAGCGCCGAATGGGGTGGAGGAGCTGGTTTAGGAAGACAAGTCATTTATTGCCATGATTGTCGTTCAGGTGCCGGCGGTTCTATATGGGGTGGCGGAGGAGGTGGATATGGCGGACATTTCTATTGTTCGTCATGTACAAAGATTGGCAATGGTGGTGCGTACGGTGGACCATCGGGATTAGGTATTTGCGGATATTTATCTTGTCCAAAAGGACCACAAGGTTCAGCTGCTAATAGTGGAACAGCAGGAACAGCCGGATCAAAAAATTCATACTATGGTAGTGGCAGTGGCGGCGGAGGTGGTGGTTCTGGATCAGGTGGAGTCAACGGTGGTCCTGGTGGTGCAGGTGGATTTCCTTCTGGTGGTGGAGGAGGAGGCGGAGCAGCATATCAAGGTGGATCATCTGGAAATGGTGGTGCTGGTGGCAACGGCCAAGTTATTGTTTATTCGTGGTAAGGAAATAAAAATGTTAAGACATGCACTTGTAAATAAAGAAACTAATATAGTGGAAAATCTTGTTCTATGGGATGGAGAAACTCCTTGGACTCCATTGGATAAACATCTAGTAATCAACATCGAAGATAAACCGTATGTTGACATGGGTCACACATACAATAACGGTGTTTTTATAGCTCCTCCAGAACCAGAACGAATTGTGGTAGAAGCAACACCAACACTAGCACAACTACAAGCACAATTGATTTCACTCACGCAACAAATGGCTGCATTAGCAAACACAGCAAACACTTGATCCACCTCAAGCCACCGAGGTGGCTTGACACAATATATAATAAGTGATACAATTACATAATTAAACTTTGGAGATATTATGACAACCGAAATCATTGGTGAAGTTTCTGACGCACCAGCCTGTGGAATTCCTAAGGACCAACTTGCTGTTAACTTTTATTTTCCCACTCCCATCTACACTATTGAAAAACCAGAATGGTTAAACACAATCAATGGTGTTGGTCGTGAGTATTTGGAAAAAGCAAAAATGGAGAAGGCAAAAGGACCTAAAAACAAATTAGCTGAAAAATTATATCCTGTTACGATGAGTGAAAGTCATGTAATGGATGAACGTATTCGTGAAATGGTTTCATGGACTGTACATACAGGTTGGAATATCTTGAATGAACAAGGGTTTGATATGAATCTATTTGAGGTAACTCTTACTGATTGGTGGTTACAAGACCACCATATGCACTCAGCTAATGAAGAACATGTACACCCATTTGGTGCCCAATTAACTGGTTTTTATTTCTTAGAGTGTCCGCCGGATTGTTCCCATGTGGTTATTCATGACCCAAGGCCAGCAAAGAAACAAATCAACTTGCCAGAACGTAACATGGCTGATGTAACACTTGGTTCCACCGCAGTTAACTTTGCACCAAAACCCGGTATGTTTATGTTTGCACCCGCATGGTTACCTCATGCTTTCAGTAGACACGGTTCTAAGAAACCATTCAGGTTTATTCACTTCAATATGAGTATTCAACCTGCCAGACAACAATTGACTGATGTAAATAATACACCAACAGAAATTCTATAAAATAATTTATATATTATGTGGCGTTTAAAAAAACCGTATTATAATTCTTGGGCTTATGTTGAAAATTTGTTTACTTCAGACGAATGCAAACAAATAATAGAAATTGGCACCAAATCACTCGAACCTGCTAAGATTCAAGGCAGTTTGTCTGAAGGTATTGTTGATTCTGAATATAGAAATAGTGATATAAATTTTTTGTCTGCAAATTCAGAAAACGAATGGATTTTTAGAAGAATTACAGATGCAGTAAATAATGTAAATGAAAATGTATTTCATTATGATTTGGAATATTTTAATAAAATACAATTTACTCGTTATGCGGCACCCGGTGGTAATTATTCTAAACATATAGATATTACTCCATCACAACCAAGACGCAAATTATCTTTGACTATACAATTATCTGACCCAAATGATTATGAAGGTGGAGAATTGATGTTGTATGCCGAAAAAAAAGGTGTTTCAGCACCAAAAGACTTTGGTTTTGCTGCAGCTTTTCCTAGTTACACTTTACATGAAGTTAAACCAGTAACAAAAGGCACCAGATATAGCCTTGTTGTTTGGGTTGAAGGACCTCCTTTTAGGTAAAAAAATGAACCATTATACAATTAGATTTAACAAAAGTAGAGGACAAACAGGTCGTGGTTCTTTAGACCACGCTTGGCGTGTCTTTGAAAATCGTGAAAAAGAATATTTGGTAAAACATTTCAAGGTAAATGTTCCTGTATATGATGAAGTGACCGGCAACGGTATTGGTGGTGATGATTGGAATATGGCCTGTGATGGGTATATAACTTTCGATAAGAGTACCTCCACTGCCACAATCAACGAAACAAAACCTAATGACATTTAATTATTGCCCTCCACGGGAACTTAGTGACTTAAAATCTGAAACTTTTCCTGACGGTAAACGATACTATACTCTTGAAGATGGTACTCGTTTGCCTTCTGTAACCACCGTTCTCGGTGTTCAGAAAAAACAAGCCATTTTTGAATGGCGCAAGCGTGTTGGTGATGAAGAAGCCAATCGTATCAGCAAACAAGCCACTTCACGTGGCACCAATGTTCATACGATTTGCGAAAACTATCTTAACAACAAACAAGATTATATGAAAGGTATCATGCCTGATGCCTTGGAATACTTCTTGTCTATCAAACCATATCTTAATAAGATTAACAACATTCATTACCAAGAGGCTGCATTGTGGTCTAAACAGTTGGGAATGGCTGGTCGTGTAGATTGTATTGCAGAATATGAAGGTGAATTGGCAGTTATTGACTTTAAAACCTCATCAAGAGTAAAAAAGAGAGAAGATATTCTTGATTACTTCTGGCAAACGACAGCATACAGCCTCATGTATGAAGAAATGATTGGCAGACCAATAAATAACTTAATCATTATCATGGCTGTCAAAGATTCAGACCCATTAATTTTTAAAGAGAATGTGCAGGATCATATTGATGGCTTAGCCGAAGCAATCAATTACTACCACAATCATGGATAAACCAATAGACTTTGATGACACAACCATTTTAACAGAAAGAGAATATGTTTCTTTTGGTATGTGTCCAGATGTTGTAAACTTCCTTAAAAATGCAAATATGTTCGGTAAACCTAATGGTGAGATTAAAGAATTCATTGCATCAAAAGGTAAACCTGAATGGTTGGAAGATTGGGAAGAAACACACCTTTCACACCATGTTTTTGACCGTGTAAAGAAAAGATTACATCCAGAATACTACAAATCAACGTATTTGGCTGTGGATAACTTTGCAAAAACTGAATTGGAATTTGATACTTTAGAAGAGGCAGTTGCTCAGGATGTGCAAAATAAGGTAAATCTCCTAAATAAACTAAATGATTCATATGATCCTAGTGTGGATGTGAATGTACAAATAGGTTATCATCATAATTTATTCAAGGTTCAAGAGAAGATGACTAGTTTTACTGGTCTTGTGGTATATAAAGAAATTAACGCTTGACAAACTTTCCAAGAAAGGTTATAATATCACCATGAAAAAATTTATTACTTTATTCTTATTGGCGACTTTAGCAACTGCGGCCTCTGCTGATTACTGTTGTTATCGTCCTCATCACCATTGGGGTGGTCCTAGTGTTGGTTGGGTGCCATTGGCTGCTGGTGTTGTGATTGGTGTTGAACTTGCATCACAACCTAGACCTATTATGGTTGAACAATCACCGGTTTACATTCAACAACCACCAGTATACATTCAGCCACCACAACCTACGGTTCAATTACCACCACCAGGTTATCATTGGCAAGAGATGTTTGACCCTCAGACTAACACTAAACGAATTGTATTGGTACCAAATCAATGAAAATCAAAAAATTAATCCAAAAACTAAATCGTGCAGAGTTTGAACATAACTTAGAAAAAGCCAAGAAATTTTGGTTGAAGTTATTAAAGAAGTCTGTCAAAGGTAAGCACACCGAAGCGGTGCGCTAATAATGATAGTAAACTTGGTATAAGAAAAGTATTCTGGACGGGAGTTCGACTCTCCCCATCTCCACCATAAAAATTCAGGCCTGCGCCGTGCGTTAATGAAGATGACTAAGGTATCACGGACATCCACATAATCTAAGCCTGAATTTTTATGATGGGGATGCAATGGTTTCGACAGGGTAACAAGTATTATATTAGGCTATCCGTCAGAGTTGACGTAAACACTAAATCAAAACAAACGCAAACGATGAAAAGTTCGCATTAGCAGCTTAAAGGCAGCTTAGGGTTTCGGTTGGTTTCCTCGTAACAGAATAACCAACCATCTTATCTTAACTTAAAGGAGTTTTTAATGAAGAAGTTAGTTCTATTGGCCACTTTGATGGCTGCATTTGGAGTTGCATCAGCCGTTGAAGTTGGTGTTAATGGTTCTATCGACAACAGCAGCAAGAAAGACCGTAATGGTTATGGCTTGACTGTTGGTGAACACTTTGGTAAGTTTAGCGTTACTGCTGAAGCTGACCGTGAAATCAAACGTAATCTAGACAAGTTGGTTGCAACTGCTGGTTATGATGTTATCACATTCAATGGTGCAACATTGACAGCTAAGGCCGGTGTTGGTTATCTTGACACAAAGGCTATCAAGCAAGATGACCGTTTTGTTGCCGAAGTTGGTGCAGGCGTTACTGTTCCAGTTACAAAGGCCGTTGCTTTGACTGCTGACTATCGTTATCAAGATGGTCCTTCACGTTACAAGAAGTTTGACGGTAATACTGTTGCTGTAGGCGCAAAGTTCTCTTTCTAAGAGTCCAATAAGTTTTGGTGGGTTCTTACAAAACCCACCCATTTAACTGGAGAATCACATGCAAAGTAGATTTATACTTGTAGCAGTATTCTTTTCAGCAATCATTCTGATGTTATCTTGTGTGAATGTAAACACATATAACTTGCCGTTTAAGACCACATATGATGCACTGTCTAAGGAAACTAAGATTCAAGTGAATTGTTTGGCACAAAATATCTACCACGAAGCAGCACACGAACCACTAGATGGTAAGAAGGCCGTTGCTTTCGTTACAATTAACCGTTTACAATCCGGTTATGGTGAAGATATTTGTTCCGTGGTGAAGCAAAAGACAGGCGGTACATGTCAGTTTTCTTGGTATTGCGAAAAGAAAGATGGTAAAGGCTTGCCAATCACCGATAAAAGGTTGTATAATGAAATCTTGGATCTCGCAACCAATTTGGTTGTTAACTATGAAAGGCAAAAAGATGTTACAGACGGTGCGACATACTACCATGCAGATTACATCCATCCTGGGTGGAATCATTTGCAGAAAGTCAAGCAAATCGGACAGCACATCTTCTACCGATCCAACAAAGACTCAATTGACAGAAACAAGGAAATCATTTAATATGGAAAACCAAAATTCATACATGAAAGTTGTTATTACTTCATTGGCGTGTATCACCATTGTTATCGTATCGGTAATCATTAGTGGTTATTTGTCGAACATCAATGACCGAAACAACATGGCAGGCAACATGGACACCGCCATTCAAAAAGGTATTGATCCCATCTCTGTTAAGTGTGCATATGCAACACAGACAGATAATCTTTGCATGGTCTATGCATTGAAGGCTAAGTGATGCCAACTAAAGATGAAATCCGTGACTTCTCATTGAAGATTGAATCATTGGCCAATACACACTCTATTCATTGTATGGATGCCATTGTTCAACATTGTGATGATACTGGTATTGAAATTGAGGTGGCTGCCACCTTGATTTCTCCATACCTCAAAGCAAGAATCCGTGAAGAAGCACAATCAGTTAACCTAATCAAGAAATCATCTAAACTTCCACTATGAATGAAGGTACAGGCTTTGCCTCTTTCGCTCTTTATAATGCATTGAAGACACACTTCACCTCAAAATCCTATGACTTCTTTAAGTATAATGGCAAGACCAATGTATCAAAAGAAACATTCTTAAAACGCAAAGACAAATACAGTTTCTATAAACTTTCACGGAAGTTTTCCTTGGAAGAATTACGGAACTTTTACATTGCCAATTTTGTATATGGTGATGCATCTTGGGTTGGTGAAATGACAGGACCTGAAGGTGAGGTTGCATACAAAAAGTGGAAGAAGATAAACCAAAGCTTGACATATGTCTTTGAAAATGATATACTTGGTCTTGTAGGAAATGATTCACCGGAACAAATGTTGATTGTCAATGATGGTCAACACCCAACCTTACTCCGTGAGGTAATGTCCGGTACTATTTCAGTAGAAACTTTGTGCATACTTAATGATATTATGAACTTCTTTCCCATGTGGGACCGTAAAATCAGCGATGATATTATCTGGCCCAACTGGCGATTGAAATGTGAAAAGTATGCACCTTTTATACAATACGACAAAGTTAAATTCAAAAACATACTTAAAGAAGTGATAACAGAACATGCATAAGTTTACTAAGATTTATTTGGACCTTGATGGTGTAATTGCCGATTTCCATAAAAGATACCATGAGTTGTATAATACAAGTCCATCAAGTGATGATGCTCGTAAACGCTTTGGCCAAAGGTTTGCAATCTTTATTCAAAACAAAGAGTTTCAGAACCTTGATTTGATGCCTGATGCAAACGTTCTTTTAGATTATCTTAAATATCAACCTGTTCCTCCTGTAGAGATTCTTTCTTCTACTGCAAGACCAATTAACAATGCAGAAATTTCTCGTCAAAAAGAAGTTTGGCTTCGTAAACACAGCATTAACTATCCTGCAAACTTTGTACCTGGCAAACAGTTCAAGTATAAATTTGCTGACGAAAATTCCATAATCATTGATGACACACCTTCTGTTATTGATGATTGGAATAAAGCAGGTGGTACTGGCATTCTTCACAAGGATGCCTTGACAACAATTAGTATCTTGGACGCATTGTTACGAGTGTAACCTTTATAAATAAGTGTAGGTCACGATATTACCAGTATCTACCTACTCTAACATTGTAAAGGAATGTCAGCATGGTTATTTATTCTATCTATAAAGCCACAAACACCATTACCGGCAAATCATATATTGGTTATTCCTCAAATTGGTCTCAAAGAAAAAGAATACATAAACACACGGCAAAAACAAGTAAACGAAATTATTTGTTCTATAATTCCATAAACAAACATGGATTTGAAAACTTTGTGTGGGAAGTTCTTTATCAATCCAAAGACAAATTATATACATTGTCAGTAATGGAAGATTTCTTTATCAATGAATATAATACACTTTCACCTTATGGTTACAATACCAAAACAGGAGGTAGTGGAGGAAATTTATCAGAAGAATCCAGAAAAAAACTAAGTGATTCCAGAAAAGGAATGAAATTTAGTGAATCTCATTTGAAAAATTTGAGCATATCACATCTTGGTAAAAAACATACCGAAGAACAAAAACAAAAAATTGCAAACTCACTAAAAGGCAAACCAAAAACACTGAAATCGGTAACTTGTCCTCATTGTAACTTAACAGGAAAAGGTTCAAATATGACAAGATATCATTTCAGCAATTGTAAAAATGCCACATAAATATGTTGACATGGTTCAAATACTGTGTTACAATAAATTTTCGTTATGCATAAAGTGGACAAACCGCTAATATTTTTTATATACCGTTATACAAAGGAAATAATATGACATCATTTGCAAATCTTAAAAGAAACTCAGGCAACTTGGATAAATTGGCCAAAGCCGTTGAAGCACTAAATTCCACAGGTGCGCCAGATAACAAAGACAACTACTGGAAGTGCGAGGTTGACAAAATTGGGAACGGTTCTGCTGTCTTCCGTTTCTTGCCGGCACCAGCAGTAGATGGTGATGATGCATTGCCATGGGTCAAGATTTTTGGTCACGGCTTTCAAGGTCCTGGCGGTTGGTTAATTGATAACTGCCTCACAACCAAGAATCAACAATGTCCTGTGTGTGAACACAATAACAAGTTGTGGAATTCTGGCATTGAAGCCAACAAAGAAATCGTTCGTAAGCAAAAACGTAAGTTGAATTACATTGCTAACGTGTATATCGTTTCTGATCCTAAGCATCCAGAGAATGAAGGACAAGTTAAGTTGTTCAAGTTCGGTGCTAAGATTTTTGAGAAGATTACAGGTGCAATGAATCCTGCTTTTGAAGATGAGACAGCAATCAATCCATTTGATATGTGGACTGGTGCTAACTTCAAGTTGCGTATCACCAAGGTTGCTGGTTATCAAAACTATGACAAGTCTGAATTCGCTGCACCATCAGCATTGCTTGATGATGACGATGAATTGGAAAAGATTTGGAAGTCAGAACACTCTCTTGCAGAGTTGGTTGCAGACAAAGAATTCAAGTCTTATGATGACTTGAAGGCTCGCCTTGAAAAGGTTCTAGGTTTGAATGGTGATACACCAATGCCTAAAACCACAGTAGAGACATTGAAGTCTGCACCTAAGAAACCAGTTCAGGAAGAACCTGAGTTGGTTACTGATGATGACGATTTGGCCTATTTCAGCAAGTTGGCTGATGACTAAAATACAGACCCCGCCTAGTGCGGGGTTTTTTATACCGCTCTGTAATTCAATCTCTGCAATTTCATCCAGGTATCTTCATCATTACGAACAGGTATAGCACTTGTAGTAATATCTTCTGTTGTTGAACCACCACCAGCAGTAATATTTTTTGAGTTATCAATAACAGTAGTTTTCGCAGCTATATTTTGTTCCATCCTCATATCATTATTTTTACTAATAACACCTTGCACCCTTTCACCTAAAGGATTTGCTGCAGGTGCTGTTGGTATTGCTGTCTCTCTTGGAATATCAACTCGCCTTACGTCTGTTGAGGCCGATTCGGATGAACCTCTACCAGCACCAGCAGTAGATGGTGCAACTTCTTTAGGTAATTTCATCTTCGTTGCAGTTGATACGGGAGCTGGAAATTGTCTATTTTCTGAAACATATTTTTCCGCTTCATCAACTAAGGATTGTGGTGCTAATTGACCATTTGGTCCACCTTTTCTATAGACATAATCAAAAGTTTTTCCACCCCATAAATTTTTGACATTATATCTGTCATAACCTTTTTGAAGCATGTATGTTCCAATGGCATCCTGTTTCTTTTGGATAGCTGCTTCTTTTCTATCTACTGCTGCAGATTCATCTTCATTTGGCATACCACTTTCGTTTAATGCATTACGACTATTTTGTTCTTCTTGTAATGCCTTAACTGCTTCAGGACCACCAAGTTTTTCCGCTTGTTTTGCCTGAGATTCTTCAATTGCATTTTTTAATTTGGTGCCTAAGAAATAAGCCATAACTGTAGATGCACCAATAGTTAATAACCATAAGGTTGCAGGAGCAAGTAATGCTTCACCGATAGTTACTATTCCTTTCCAAACATTGGAACCTATTTTCTTTAATATATTAAAGACATCTTTAAGTGATTGCCATTCCTGAAACAATTCTTTTATCTTATCAAACCAACTTTTGTTTTCTTCTTTGTTTGCGGTTTGTTTTTTTTGTTTTGTTCCTTTACCCATTAGTGCAGCAATAATCTCTTCGTGCCAAGTTTGTTCTTCTTCTTCTCTAAATTTCTTGGCACTTCTTTCCAATTCCATGCGAGTAACATCTTCTTCATGGTATTGTTTCATTAAGTTATAAAGTTTACCAAACACATTAGCAACACTATCACCTTTTAGGACTTTTTGTTTTTGTCCTTCTGCCACTTTAGTATACAGAGCTTTGTTTCCGGTAAAGTGTTCAATATCTTCTTGTTTTCTTCCAGTTGCACGTCCTAACATGGCTGTACCAAGATTGCCAGTTAATTTTTTTGCGATGTTTAGTGGATCAAATACCTCTTTGATTCCCGTTAATCTTGCTCTTGATTTTTCTGATATGCTAGATTTAATAGAAGAACCAATGTTACCACCTTCAATAATTTTTTTGGCAATGAGGTCAGACAATTTAGTTTTTCTAACCTGAGCAGCTTCATTATAACTTGAAACTTCTCTTATGATGGTTTCTGTGTTATTAACTTCTTTGATAATATTAGTTACGGGTGCCTGTTCTAGTGTTTCTTTTACAGGTATTTCTTTAATGTTATTACTAACAGGCCTTATTGATGCAGTTTCTTGTGTTGCGGTTTCTTTAGGTATTTCTGGTTTACCCAAAATGTCCGCTTCTTTTTTACTGGCAGCCTTACCATACCCACCATTTTTACCCAACACAAACCAATAACCTTTGCCACCAAAAGCATTTGCATCCCATACAAAGATTTCTTCTTGTAATTTTTTTGTTAATGTTTTCATTAGTTTGCCATGTAAGTTGGTTTAATGTCTTTAGGTGGAGTACTCATTATCTGTTTGTTTACTACTCCACCACTAATAGCTGTTACGGAATTATTTACTACCACAAGGTTTGATGGTGTTGTCTCAGTCAATTCCTGATTCTGCACAGAAGATTTGGTCAATCTTTCACCAATACCAGAAGATGAGGTTGTTGGTGCTGCGGTAGTTCTATTATTCTTTTCTCTTTCCAGTCTTAATGTTTTTTCCATTTCGGAAACAAAAATAGATGCTTTATTACCACTACCATAATGTGAGGTTGTACCACCAGGAATATTAGGATCAGCAATAGATGCCCATTCTAAGGACAATTCATGTATTGCTTTCTTTAACAACACAGGATCATCTTCCTTACTAACCAGGTAGGCTTGCAAAGAAGGTTTTCTAACCTTTAATAAGTAATCATTAAAGATTCTTTCCTGAGTTTTGGCATCAAAAGGATCACTCTTACTGATACCTAATGCAGTAACAGCATCTTTTAATGTTCCTGGAATAACTTGATATTTACCAACGGCAAATAACTTTTTATCTTCGTCTTTAGAACCCCATTTGATTGCTTGTCTTTCCATGACTTCACCAACCGTCAGTTGTTCTAAGTTCACAGGTTGTTTTAATCCTTGAATCTTACCACCTTTGGTACCCATGTTAGCAGCATTATAACCTGCTTTGCCAGATTCACCTTTTTTAGCAATCAAATCACCTAATGTGGTTGGTGTAACAGCTGCGGTCACACCAATAGCAACTTTTGCGGCAGTTGATACTGCACTTGGTGTAATTATTTCTTTTGCTTTTTGAACAACGGTTTGTGAAACAGATGATGTTGTTTTGGGTGGAGCAATTGGAGCTTCAGCCTCAACTGGTTTAACTGTAGGTTTAACTGTAGGTTTAGGCGCCTCTACTGGTTTTGCAGTAGAAGGTTTAGGAGGTTCGGTTGGAGTCGTAGTTTCAGATTTTCTAGGTTCTTCTTTAGGCTTTTCCATTTTTTCTGGAATTTCCCTACTTTTAGACTCTTCTATAGCCTCTAGTAACTGTTCATGTCTTTCTTTATCTTTTTCGTGTTTGGTTTTATCGAAATCTTTATTCAATTCATATTGTTTTTGTTTTTCTTCACGTGTTGTTTGCATGAATGAAAACAATTTTGTGGCGATATCAGATAGACTATCACCTCTTCTTAATCGGTTACCTCTTGTTACTGTGGTATAGAATGCTGTATCAACAGAACCAACTTTATTTTCATCACCCATACTCGACTTAATGCCAGTAAAATGTGAAATGTCTCCCGCACTTCTAGATGTTAATTTACCAACAACGGCTGCACCGAGATTACCTGTAAAGGTTTTTGCAATGTTGATTGGGTCAAACTTCTCTTTAAGACCAGTCATTTTGGCCTTGAATGTATCAGAAATACCAGATTTGATAGAACCACGAATACTGTTGCCGGCAATTATATTGTCGGTGATATTACCAATCACACCACGATTTCTCATTTCGGATGCTTTTTCATAAGACTCATGACGGTTTTTGTCCGCAATCTTTTGATTGAGTGCATCAAGGTCTTTTTGCAAATCTTTACTGCTGGATTGTGTCATCTACTTTGCTTTTGCTTAATCTTTTCGTTTTCTTGTTCAATGTATTGTATAAGCATAGCAACGTAAATGTCCCTTTCCCAAGGAATCATATTCTCAAGTTCAATCAAACTGTACTTGTGATGCTGCATGAGTGAGAAATTAGTTGTATAATAGTTTCTCAAGTTGTCATGCCGCATCGTTAACCGAAAAAACTGTCCAAGCCCTCCACTTCAATAGTGTGATGAAACTTACATTTCTTGCAGGTCAATTCTATCTTCTTATTTAACTTTGGTAAATTACTAAAGAATTCTTCAATTTTTGCAAACTGTTCTTGGTTTAATGATTCAACAAACTCAATTAATTCACCAGGACTCGATTCTTTTGCATAGTAATATTGGTCACCATCAAAAATGTATTCAATACTTTCAACAATCATATCAAAAGCCATGTCTGTTGGATTTTCAAACCTTGTTGCACGTTCTAGAATGGAGAATTCTGGATACTTCATGCCAACACTGATAGTATTAGTTAACTTAATATCTTTATCTGGCACATTGGTCATGTCAACTTTAACGTCCAATAGATTAACTTTAGAATCCATCAAGTTGTTACATTTCTTACCATCAACTTCATTCTCACAACGATACTTGTTTTCTACGATTTCACCTACTGACCTTGCACGTAGGTTCAAAAAGTAAAATTCAATGTCAATGATAGGCAATGATTCAATATCAATATTTTCTGTCAAGGTACAATTGTGTAGAACTTGTTTGATGTTCTTTTCAATTGTTTCTTTATCATCGGCCTCCATGGCCATCATAAGATTTCGTTGTTCTTTAACCAAGAATGGTCTAAAACGAATCTTCTTTTTAGAAAGTGGTAAATCCAATTCATAGATTGGCACATCAATTTTAGGTAAAGCCATTATAATTCACTCCATTAAAAATAAAATTATTCTTCTCCAGATAAAGCAGCATCAATTGCTGCTTGATTCTGTTCTTGTTCTGCTTCATAATTTGCAGCAGCTTCAGCACGTTGTTGTTCTGCAAAAGAATCAACTAAAGACTGGTCGTATTGATTGTCAGGAATTGTTGTCAATGTATTGGTAGCAATTTGTGGTGTAAAGAAATCACTTGCTGTGCCTTGGTCAAAGAATGAATTAAATGATAAACCTGATTGATTGTATGCTGGCAATAAGTTTCCTAGATTTTCGATACCAGCATTTTGCCAGTAATCATAAGCAAAAACCACAGTCAGTTTATGAAAACCGTCATTAGACCAATCTAAATCCATTTGATTGACGGCAATAGGATATGCATTAAAGAGGTTAACAGAATAAACAATTACATCTTGCAGGTCGTATTGTTTAATGTTGATTGTGCCAGCAAAGTTTTGTTTATAATCAAAGTCAAATGATGTGGTTGGATTAATATATTCCATCCATACATCAAAAAATGTTTTTTCAGACATATCACCAGATACAATAAATGTCATTGTTAGGTCATTGTATGATGAATGCATTGGAAATTTGGTTGTTGGATTAGAACCAAACTTTTGTTCTACTGTACCAAATGTTCTACCAGGCAATTCAGTAGCTTCACAACGCAAAGTTAGGTTGCGTAGTATTGGATTATAGTCTCTTAACAGACCAGGAACAACAATAGTAGCATCAAACTTATTAGGTCTTGCTACATCAGTTGTGAAAGATGAAATAAAGTCTACTAGTGCCATTATTCTTCGTCTTGGTTAAAATGAGCCATATGCTCTTTGTACTCTTTTACTGAATCCATCCAAACTTTTTGTGGTTTTGCACCTCTAAATTGTTGGATAGGTAACATGGTTGCTACATCCCACTCATCAGGTTCTATCATCAACAATCTAGACCTCATATGACTAAACAAATATCGTTTCAAACATGGCCTAAACTCTGCAAATCTTTTGGTTGACTGTAAGATATCATAAGAAATTCTCATTCTTCTAATATCTTGTTCAGGTGTCAACTGAGCATACTTCATTAACTTCTGTAAAAATGCAATACGATATCTGACTGGCAAGTAGTGCAAATTTAAACCAAGAAATCCATCATTATACTTTTCTAAGACCAACACCATTGGAAATCTGTCCCAATATGGCAAATCATCTTTAGTCTTAGGGTCATAATAATAACAATATAACATGCCAATTCTTAACTGGCCTTGTTGTTTGTGTCTGTTTACCTCACCTTTAATAGTATTTGGTATTGCAGACGGTCTTTTAATCTCATCTATCTTATCTTGAAGCCAAGATACGGCATCTTTGGACATAGTTTTATGTCCATTTAGTTTCTTTGCTTCTGCGAGTGATGTAAGTTTTGAAGTCATAATATATTTAGGTTAGAATCCAAGATGTTCTTCAGTCAAAACTTTGAAATCCCAACCTCTGTCTAAACAATATTCGGTTGCAGCCTTCCATTTGGCTTGGTTGACACTATAAGTAACCACTTCTTGGATATATTGTTTAGTAACTCTTTTCTTCTTAACAGGTTCCATAGCCTGTTTTTTAGGTTTAATCTCAATCAACATGGTCTTTAACTGACCGTCTTTGTTTCTAACTTTGACCAGAAAATCTGGAAAATACCTATGTTTTTTACCATCCACAGGTGAAATGTAAGGTACTATAAGTTCTTCTGAAGCCCATGATACTATACTTGGTTCTTTGTCGAGCCAAGTCATCACCCTCGCCTCCCAAGACGAGCGATAAATAATATTGGTATAGTCACCCACGTACTTCTGTGGATTCTTAGGTGTAAATTTGCCAGAATAAGCCATAAATAGTATGTATAATCTTTTTTAGAGAAATTAATGGCAATAGATATAACTTCCATTTCAACTGGACCATCAGCAGACCAGACCACTGGACCTTTAGCCGCCTTGGATCAAAAAAGTCCAGGTCTGACACCATTGGTTTATCCAGCCGATTTGGGTTCTTCAACTAAAAACCATTACGTTAAGTTTTCTATCAAAAAAGTAAATCCGTCAACACCAGTATCTAGCACAAACCCAGATTCCACAGAATCAAAAGGAGTTATCGATAGATTATTATCATTGAACTTTCAAACCCCAGTTCAAGATGCGGTCGGTGTAATTTGTTTATACATGCCAGATAGTTTGACTGCATCATACAATGCTTCTTATGACGAATTGAGTATAACAAACGATTTGGGTAAAGGTATTCAAGGTTTACAAGCTATACAATCATTTGCTGGAAAAGATAATGCATCAAAAAATTCAGCATCGGCTAGTGCTTCTGACCCAGCAGCAATTTATGCAGGTGCATCTTCGTTTAATAAATTTTTGAGTAACATAAAAGTGGGCAAAACTTCAATAGATTTAAGTGGTAGTGGAGTTACCGACATTGCACTTAATTCACAAGGTTTTGCTATTAACCCACAATTGCAAGTCATTTATCGTGGTCTTGGTTTTAGAAAATTTCAATTAAACTTTGTGTTTACACCAGCATCTCAAGCAGAAGCAACAATGGTTAATCAAATTATTGGAACGTTTAAATACCATTTTGCACCAGACTTACTGTTAGCCGGTAATGCAGTTAGTGGTATGTTCTTTATACCACCATCTTTCTTCAATATTGAATTTATGTTCAATAATAATGAGAATCAATTTTTACCGAGATATGGTGATTGTGTATTAACTGATATTGATGTCAATTATGCACCAAATGGTTTTGCAGCTCACAATGATGGTGCACCTGTTCAAACACAATTGTCACTATCATTCCAAGAAATTGAAATTGTTACAAAAGCAAAAATTGCTGCTGGTTATGGTGCAACTGTCGGTTCACCAACTGTTACAACTTCACCAAATTCTGTTGCTGGATTACGATAATGAAATACTTTCAACAATTTCCCACCATTAAAGTGACTGATTACAATGGCAATTTTGTCAATGTAACAAACATCATGGAGAGAACGGAAATTATTCCAACTGTATTGAACAATGCTTTAGTGTTCTATTCATATAACATTAAAGATGGTGATACACCAGATATCATTGCTCAAAAGTATTATGGTGACAGTTATAGATATTGGATTACCATGTTTGGTAGTCAACTTTTCGACTCTATTGGTGATTGGCCAATGAATCCTAATTTGTTCAATGATTATTTGGTTGATAAGTATGCATCAGCAACAGCCAATTCATTAAATATTTCGGTTGCAAATGTAACATCTTCACAAATTTTAACATATACACAAAATACCGTATACCAATATGTTGAAACAATAACCACAATAGATTCAACATCAAGAGAATCAAATACAAACATCTATATTATTGATGAAAATGCATATGTAAATGTAATTCAAGGTACTCAAAATGCTGTATTACCTAGTGGTGCAGGTGTAACTGTTATAACAGCTGCAGCACCACAAAGCATTTTTGAATATGAGGTTCAAGTTAATGAAGCTAAACGAAGCATCAATCTTGTAAATGTGAATCTTGCTGGAGCACTAGAAAAACAACTGTCTTCATTATTAGGATAATAAAGTGTCTGGAATTCTTAATACCCGTGACTATCAACTTGATACGGTAACACTAATGACTTCGGTCGGTTTTATCGACCTGCGTTACATTATGAATGAAATATCATACCATGAAGATTTGTTTGGTGGTGTGGTTTCTGGTTATGTCATGGTAACAGAATCAAATGCATATTCGGAACTTTTGTCATTGACGGGAAATGAATTCTTACTTTTGAACTTCAGTAAGTATGCTGATACTAATGATATAATCAGTAAAAAGTTTCGTGTTTATAAAATGGACAAAAGAAAACTTAGTGGTACAATGTATACTGAAGCCTTTTGTTTACAATTTTGTTCAGAAGAACTTTTGGTTTCAGAACAGTATAAACTCAGTAAATCTTATCCAAATCAACAGATAAACCAAGTTATTACAGATATTTGCACAACTGGATTGGGGATTAGTAGTGACAGATTAAGTATTGATGAGACTTATGGTGTCTATAGTTTTGTTATACCGAAATTAAAGCCATTAGATGCTATCAATTGGTTATCAACATATGCTAGACCAAATGATGGTAACTCCGCAGGAGACAAATTCACAGGTGCGGATATGTTGTTTTTTGAAAACAACAAAGGGTTTAACTTCAAATCGTTACAGACCTTAACAGACGGTAATAATTTGACCGTCTATAATACTTATCGTTATGATCCAAAAAATATCAATGAAGCAAATCTAACAGAAGAAGTTCTTAATGTAACAACATATGAAATACTAGATTCATATGATACATTAAATGCTATCAATTCTGGCATGTTTGCCAATCAGTTGTTATCTGTAGACATTCTAACAAGAAAGAGAATGACAACTAATTTTGACTACTTTGCGTATTGGAATGATAGTTCTACAGGTGGTTTGAATAACTATCCGATAACAAACAACTATCAAAACCGTTTTGGCAAAAAACTAAACGAAACAAACCAAGCTACACTTAAATTGGTTTTTTCCAACTTTGATGAAGCTAATAATGCAGTAGTGCAAGCCAATCCAGGTTCTGTTGCACCAAACATTTTTGCAGAGACATACATACCATATAGGACAGCACAGTTAGCCTTAGCAAACTATACAAGACTTAAAGTTTCTGTTCCTGGTGACCCAAATCTTACTGTTGGTACTGTTATTGAATTTGAATTGATATCACGAGACCCATCCAGCAAAGGTTTGGATTTATTTTATTCTGGAAACTATCTAGTTACTGCGGTGAGACATTTGGTGACGCAAAATGACTATAAGACTGTTATGGAAATAGCCAAAGAAAGTGTTCCAAATCAGTATCCAGATATTCCAGTTGAGTCTTCTGCTTGGAAAACAGCAGTGGGTGGTTAAATGAAAACAGTAAATAATTTTGCAGGACTTAATGGTTTTATATGGTGGGTCGGTGCAGTTGAAAATAGAGTTGATCCGCTTGCACTTGGTCGTTGTCAAGTCCGTATCTTTGGTTGGCATACAGACGATACAAGTTTAATTCCTACCACAGATTTACCTTGGGCTCATCCAATGAACTCAATAAATACAGCTAAACAATTCCAACCACTTGAGATAGGTGATTGGGTTTTAGGGTTTTTTATGGACGGTGAAAGTGGTCAGTTTCCTATTATGATGGGTGTATTGCCTGGTTTTGCAGCCGCCAACACAGCAACCTCATCATCTGTTACAACTGGTTCAACTGATTATTCAAGTTCAGAAGAAGAAAGTGGAACATAATGGCAACAGCATCAGATATAGCAGCAAGTTCGGTTAACAACGCAAGCAACATAATTTATAACACAGTAACTGGTGCAATAACTAGTGCTGAGAATGCTTTTACTACATCTTTTGTCAATGCAGCACCAACAAATATTTCTCCAGTTGGTGCAGTCTTTGAATTAAAATCACCACAGTTACCAAATGGTGGATTCTTCTACACGGCCGGTTCACAAACCACACCAGGCCTTTCAAGAGGTTCATTGGCAAATGCCTCATTAGCAACTAACAATGCAGATTTATCACACGTTTGTGACTTCAAGTTTACTTTTAGTCTTGGTTTGGATTTAGGTGGATTGATTAATCCCATTGCGGCACTTCAAAATGCAGTTAAGAATGGTAAGATGGCCGCAGCTAATGCAATTCGTGCAGCCATTAGTCAACTACAACAAGGTTTCAGACTTATCGTGACTGGTATATTATCAGCATTAAATCTTGATCCAACAGGTGTTGCATCTCTTTCCTTTTCTACAGCCAAATACTATGTTAGACTGGTTACTGAAGCAATCAATAGAGCTGCTCAAATTGTTTATGATGTATCTCTGATTGTTAATTTAGCCAAAGATTTACAACAAATTATCACATGGATAGAAACTTTACCAGCACAATTAAAAGCAATTGTGGCACATTGTTTGACAAATTTTAAAAATTCTTTGAATTCAACCGTAAATAACATTCAATCACAAACAAACATACACAATATAACTAGTGGTGCAATTAATCAACTGACTAACAGTACCGCTAGTTATGGTAGCACATTGAATAGTGCAGTAGTAAATGCTGTAACTAATCCAACCGCTGCATCAGCTGGTGCATTAACCAATCATATAACGGAAACAGTTGCGTCAGCTACACCATCTTATGGTACAACTGCAAAAACAGCATCTCAACCTTAAGGACTTTGAATGGATCAACCAGATTTTTTTACAGCATGGACAGAGCCTGAATCGGCAGCCAATTCACAATATCAACCAGTATACCCATATAATAATGCCACACAAACACCTAGTGGACATTCATTTGAATTGGATGACACACCAACAAGAGAACGTGTAAGACTGCAACACCGCACAGGTACATTCATTGAAATGCATCCTAATGGTGATGAGGTGCATAAGGTTTATGGTGATGGATATGAAATCACAATTAAAAATAAAAATTTATTGGTGCAAGGCAGAATGAAAATTGAAGTTCAAGGCGATTGCGAGCTTCATGTTGCGGGAGACTTAATTGAACAGGTTGATGGTAATGTTGAACAACATGTACAAGGAAATTTCACACAAGTTGTTCAAGGTGTATACAGTATAACTTCAATTGGTGATACGGTTATCAATGCAGGTGGTTCTCTTGGTGGTGGATTGAAATTAAACACAGGTGACTACCAACATATCACAGGTGATTTGACCGTTGATGGTGAGATTACAGCTGGCAAAATAACATCCACTGGTCGAATAGACGCTTTGACCGGCATGAGTGCAGGTGTAGAAGGATTTGTTACAGTTTTGGGTGGCGTTTCTGCTGGAATACCAATTGCAACGCCAGGTTCAGTCACCGCATTAGCTGAAGTTTCTGCACCACTTGGTGAATTTGGTGTTATGAGTGCATTATGGGCTTATGATACGGTTAATTTAAGTCTACACAATGCACACATACATATATCACCTAAAGGACCAACGGGTCCACCAATTCCACAAGAAATAGGAGTTTAATATATTATGAGCGTTTACGCAAGATTAGGTTTCAATTCGAGTAATCCAACAATCAATTCATTGTCATCAACTTACAGTAGTAATGTAAATACACAAATGACAATTTTGCCATCGTTATTGAAACCATGGCAAGCTAATGCTTTGGCTACTGGCACCGGAACTGATGGTTTTTTTGTGAATCCTGTGGCAAATGTGACACAGTTAATTTGGAATACGTCAAATACTCTGGTTGGACTTACAGCCAATTTAACATCATCGGACCCAACCGTAACAACTGCGTTGGCTAATATAGTTGCAACATCTGTCACATTAGCAAACACAACAGCAAATAACTATTTGTATGTAACAAATAAAGAATCCAACGTTATTCCACCAGATTCTGACACAACGACACCACATTACACCACAGCTACGGCTCAAGGTAAAATGTTGTCATACATCACAAGTCAAACTGATGGTATTGCAAACACTTCTGTTATTATGGGTAATTTTTCAAGTGTTACATTAGGTAATACTTTGGCCAACTTGTATAGTTCAATGAACACATTGACTATTATTTTATCAAACTCCATAACATATGATTTTATAACAAATACATACATTACAAGTATAAGTACCGCAAACGCTCTAGCCTTACAAAATGTAGTTTCAACTGCCAATTTTGTCATGTATTACTATCCACAGCAAGACTCACAATTCTTTCAAAATTCTGCAAATGTGATACATGATTATAACAAATTGAGTGGTCTTAATAATCTTGGACAGTCACAAAACTTTCTTTTAAACAATTATATTGGTACTCCTGCATTAAAGGCCCATTTGAACTCATAAATAACAGATGGCAAATTTACAGAAAATCTATTCAGACTTAGACTTAACATTTAGAATGTTACCGGTAACAAAAGATGTTGCCCTGCGTTATGACGACCAGGCGGTAATAGCTTCTGTAAGAAATCTATTATTGACAAACTTTTATGAGAGACCATTTCAACCAACCGTTGGATCCAATTTAACTGGTTTATTGTTTGAACCTGCAACTAATGTCACTTCAAGTATTTTGGCTGATGAAATTCAAAATGTTGTTGCAAATTTTGAACCAAGAGCAAAAATTAGTAATATTGATGTGCAACTTTCAACGGATAAAAATGGTTTCAGCGTCACCTTGACCTTTTTTATTGGAAATAATACTACACCAACAAATGTTAATCTCTTTCTTCAAAGGTCCAGATAATGGCATCTAATACAAATGTTCAAGTTGCTAGCTTAGATTTTAGTAACATTAAGCAGAACTTCATCAATTATCTGCAAACACAAGATACTTTCAAAGATTATAACTTCACAGGTTCTTCTTTGTCTACTTTGTTGGATGTTCTTGCATACAATACACAATACAATGCTTTCTATTTGAACATGGTAGCCAATGAAATGTTCTTGGACTCTGCGATACAACGTTCATCTGTGGTTTCCCATGCAAAAATGTTGAATTATGTGCCACGTTCAGCTGTTGGTCCTGTTGCTGTTATCAATCTTAGATTCACCGGAATAACAACTAGTACATATACACTTCCACAATATACAAGTTTCCGTTCTGAAGCTATCAACAACATAAATTATAATTATGTAACATTGAATGAAACAACCGTACCTGTAAGTGCCAATGTGGCCACATTCAATGGTGTTGAAATCAAACAAGGCTCAGTGCAAAACTATACGTTTACAGTCAACAGCACGACAAATCCAAAATATATTTTTGAGATTCCCGATTCAGGTATTGATACATCCACAATGTCTGTTACGGTTAAACAATCAACATCTAATACCTCACAACAAGTATTCTATCCAACAACCAATTATTTGGAACTAACACCAACTGATCCGGTATATTTTTTACAAGAAGCAACAGATGGCAACTACCAAATTTATTTTGGAGATGGTATTTTAGGTCAAAAACTTAGTGATGGTAATGTTATTAAAGTTACCTATGTTTCTACAAAAGGTACTGCGGGTGGATTAGCAAATGGTTTTACTTTGATGACCAACTTTGCACCATATAGTACAGTTACCATAACTCCTTATCTTTCTGCCACACAAGGTGAAAATAAAGAAGATATTGATTCTATTAAGTTTCAAGCACCAAAAGCATTTGCGGCTCAAGGTCGTGCAGTTACAAAAAATGACTACATTACATTACTACAACAAAATAATTTGGGTATCAGTTTTGATGCAGTATCTGTATGGGGTGGAGAAGAAAACAATCCACCAGCATATGGCCAAGTGTTTATTTCTCTAAAACCAACTGGTGCATATGACTTAACTGCAACACAAAAACAATTAATTGCCAATCAAGTACTGAAACCATATAGTGTTTTGACAGTTCAACCCACAATTATAGACCCAGATTACACATATTTTCAGGTCACATCAAATGTATTGTTCAATCAATCACAAACAACATTAACACCATCTGCATTAAAAACAGGCATTCAACAGGCCATTTATGGTTATGCAGCTAACAATTTGAATACTTTTAACTCCACATTCAGTTCATTTGACGTATTGAGTACAATTAACAATTATGATCCTTCTGTCATAACCAGTGATTTCAAACTAAATTTACAAAAGAAATTCTATCCAACATTAGGAACTTCTGAAACATACACATTGTATTACAATAGTTCATTACAAAAAGGTATGTTCCAAAGTGGTGTATCAAGTACACCAGCTATGCAATTTGTTGACCCAGCAAACAATGCAAGTATTATTGATGGTGTATTCATTGAAGAAATTCCATCTTCTACAAGTGGCATCTCATCAATTTCGATATTGAATCCTGGTTTTGGTTATCAATATGCACCAACAATCACTATATCTGGAGATGGTTCTGGTGCAACCGCAACCGCAACAATTGTCAACGGAAGTATTTCTGCTGTCACAATAACTAATGTAGGTTCTGGTTATACAAGTGCAATTGCAACTATTACACCTTTGGCCAATGATACAACAGGCACAAATGGTGCAGTAACGGTTAACCTACAAGGTCAATTTGGTACATTAAGAACATATTACAACAATACATTAAATGTTAAAACAATTCTAAATGCCAATGTAGGAACAATTGATTACACAAATGGTATTATTACATTAACAAACTTTAATCCAATCAATATTGATAATGAATTAGGTCAACTGACTATCTCAACAGTACCAACCACAACAATTATTTCTTCTTCATATAATAGAATCATTACAATAGACCCATATGACCCAGCAGCAGTAAGTGTTACTGTCAACGCAAAGAACTAATAGCTAAGAATGATACAAAGTAACCAAAAAACATCGTTGCTGGTACCATATGAACTACCCAAGTTCATTGGTGAAGATCCAAATTACGCCAATTTTGTTCTTTTCATTAAGGCGTATTATGAATGGATGGAACAAAGTGGTAATACCTTAGACTTTACTAAAAGTCTATTGACTTACATGGATGTGGATACAACCACGGCCGAATTTTTAAATTACTTTGTTAACGATTTTATGTCATACTTTCCGCAGGATATTCTTGCGGATAAAAGTAAAGTTATTAAAATTGCAAAACAAATGTACCAATCTAAGGGTACACCAGCATCATATCAATTTCTATTCAGAGTCTTATTCAATTCAGATTTTGACTATAACGTAACTGGTGATTCTGTTCTTAGAGCTTCTGCTGGTAATTGGTACGTACCTAAAAGTTTGAGATTGGCTACAGTAGACAAAAACTTTTTAGAAATTAACAATCTAAGACTTTTTGGTATTACTTCAAAATCTATTGCTACAGTAGAAAATTCTGTTCTATCTGGAACAAAAACAGAAGTCTTTATTTCCAACATTGAACGTCTTTTCCAATCAGGTGAAAGTGTTATTGTTGTAGATTCAAACAATCAACCAGTATACTTCAAAAATGGTGCTCAAGTTACGGCAGGAACAATAGGTGCTGAGACACTAGTTGCAAAAATTGTTGGCCAAATTAGTAAAATCAACATCAATTCAAACTATCGTGGTACACTATATCAACCAGGTGATCCTGTTATTGTATATGGTGGTTTGAATCCAAATACTACAAACCCAATCGGTGCAACAGCAGAAGTGGGTACTGTTACATCTGGTTCAATTCAAAATATCAATGTATTGACAGGTGGTTATGGTTACACTTATTCTCCCAATACAATAATCAATATTTCTAATGCACCAGGCGCAAGTGCAATTGTTGGTAGTTTAGTTCCTACTGCAAACTCAGAAGCTAATGTTACATATTTTTCTGTTGATTCTATTGCAACAAAATTAGGAATTACAATTGGTAATTCTGCATATCATTTTGCAAATCTTAATACAGCCAATGCAAATACAACATTGGCAAATGCATTAACATTTCAATCTTTCTCAACATTTCCAATTTCATCTATTACTGTATTGAATGGCGGCGGTGGAATTTCTACACCACCGGTTGTAACAGCAATTTCACAAGAACAAACAGATAATCCAGATACGGCCAATGCATCTGCATTTATTTCTTCTTTAGGCATTTTGGCACCGATTCAAATTGTATCCGGTGGTAATGGTTATCAAGTTAATGACACAATTGTAATTACAGGCGGTGGTGGTATTGGTGCACATGCTAATGTTTTATCGGTTAATTCAACCGGTGCAATTCAAAATGTTGGTTATGTTTATCCTAATCCAGATGATCCACATCATTATCCGTTAGGTGGTATGGGTTACATTCCTTCACAAATACCAGTTGTAACCGTGGTTTCTGCAAACAATCAAGCAGCCAATGCAGTCCTGACCATACCAGGAATTCTTGGAGTAGGTGCCACATTCCAAACTGTTACTGACAGAGTTGGTTCTATCACCACAATCAATATCATCAATCCTGGTGAAGATTATGTGTCTGCACCAAATGTTTCATTGGTGGTTCAAGATATTGTGGTGTCTAATGTAACGATTGCAAACTTACCACAAACTGGTGACATTGCATATCAAGGTTCTAATGTATATACCGCACTCTATAAATCAACAGTCAATAATGTAACATTGTTGGTACCAAACGCAGACCCAACACAATCATTGTATAACTTAAGAGTATTTAATTATACATCACAACCAAATCCTGGTCAAAATATTAATATCTTTGGTAAAAGTATTCATATGGTCACACAAAATGTGGCCTACAATGAAAAATATAATTCATTTGGTGTCAGAAACTATGGTGATGGTAAAGCAGTTGCTACAGCTTCATTCTTAAACGGTTTGGTGGTTGGCCAAGGTCAATATCTAAATTCAAGTGGCCAACCAAGTTCATATGATGTGTTACAAAGTTCAATATACAATAATTACACATATGAAATTACGGTACAAAAAGAAATTGCCAAATACCGTGAAGTGTTGTTGAACTTACTACACCCATCTGGTATGCAAGTTCTCGGCCGTTTTGCATTGAAAGCCAATGCAACAATTCAAACAACTGCACAAGAAGCTGTATATCGTGGTGTTCCATTATCATATTATACTGGAACAAATGGTTCTGGTTTAACAATGAGTGCAAACTTCACTTCATTGAGTTCCAATACAGTTGTGTTTAATAATTTGGCTGGTGCAGATATTACTTCTTTCATATTCAGTAATCAAGTTGGTTATGCAAACAGTATTATTCAAATTGAAACACCGCACGGACCAAATGTGAGGTCTGAAGTCTGGAGTATAGCAGACGTACCTCCAATAGACTTATTGAAAGCAACAGGATCAGAAGATTTGGCTGTTGAAACTGGTTCGGAAGACTTTATGGCCGAATCAACAACAATCAATTTAAGAGAAAGTTATTGGCTCACTTTCCCGAATGTTGCAACAGTTACTGCAAATTCAGGTTCTAATACAATAAATATAGTGTCACTAACTGGTTCTTATGATATTATTAATGACGGTGTTTATAGTAATACAATGTATCCGTTAATGGATATTGTATATGCAGGTGATTTAGTTCAAGTCAATAATACAATTTATACTGTATCCAGTGTGGATTATATTCATGGTACAATTAGAGTAGCAAACAATTTCACTTCAAACGCAAATGGTTTCTTATCAGTTAACAGAACATTGACAGCAAGTGACGGACAGATAGTAATTTATGGACCATTGGGTCTACCTTATACTCCAGAATTGACTACTGAAGATGGAATATTATTGATAACAGAAGACGGAAACATTCTCATATTAGACTAGGACAAAAATGAGTACGATAAAAATTTCACAGTTACCCACACTGACACAACTAAATTCAAACACAGCCAATACGCTGTTTGTTGGTGTTGATGTGCCTTCTGATACAACAGGTAAGTTTACTGCAACCACATTAGCTGCAGGTCTGTATTCAAACAATGCTCTTGTAGTTGGTATAAATCCAATTCTATTAACAAACACAGTTGCACAATTTTCTGGTACTGATACAAATTACATTCAAGTTAATTTGCAAAACTTCAGTAACACTGGTGCAGGTGATATGGTTATTACCACTGATGTGGGTACAGATACTAGTGGTTTTATTGACCTTGGTATCAATAACTCACAATGGAATCCGGTTTTATATGGTCAAACCTCACAATTTGCATTAGATGGTTATTTGATTGTTGATGGTCCAGCCTCAAATGCAACAGGTAATTTAGTAATTGGTACTGCAAATCCAGGTACTAATCTAGTATTTGCTGTTGGTGGACAATATGCAAACAATATTTCTGCAAAAATGACTGCAAATGGATTGGTGTTGAATACACAATCTTATTTGACTTTTGCTGATGGTACAGTACAAACAACCAATGCGGCCACATATGCATACTCACAAGCTGCATTTGCTTTTGCTAATACAATTAATTCACAACAAACAGCAATTAATGCAACACAAAATACAAGTATTACTGCTGCGTTTGCACAAGCCAATGCATCTTTTACTGCTGCGAATTCTGCTGGCGCATATGCCAATTCAGCATTTACGGCAGCTAATACAATTAATTCACAACAAACAGCAATTAATGCAACACAAAATACAAGTATTGCATCATCATTCACACAAGCCAATTCAGCTTTCACAACAGCCAATTCTGCTGGCGCATATGCCAATTCAGCATTTACGGCAGCTAATACCGCAGCTTCCAATACCGCCAATTTGGCCGCTAATTTGGCAGGTATACAACTTACACAAAATACAAGTATTACTGCTGCGTTTGCACAAGCCAATGCTGCCTTCATAACTGCAAACAATGCTCTTGCAAATACAACAGGAACACTATCTGGTTCATTAACAATTACTGGAAATGTGTCTGCAAATTATGTTCTCATTTCAAATCAAGTAGATTTTGTATCTGGCAATGGTACAATTTTAACATCTAATGGCAGTAACAATAATAAGAATTTGAATTTAACTGCTGGTTCTGATGTTGGTGGTTATCCAGGAGGTACAATTACCATCACATCAGGTAGCAGTTCAGCAATCGGTGGAACTGGCGGCAACATCAATTTGATCCCAGGTACAGGTAATGTAACTAATGGTTCTGTTGTTGTTGCAGGAAATTTATCTGTTAGTGGTAATCTAACTATTAATGGTGCAAATACGGCATTTAATAGTAACATTGTAACGTATGGTGCAATGACAACTACTGGTAATGTGGTGACCACAGGCAATTTGACTGCAACAGGACCAGTAACATTTAATGGTAACTTTATCAATAATGGTGCAACCACAAACAATGGCAATACAATTAATAATGGTAACTTAACAACCACAGGTAATGTTGTAAGTGTTGGTACTTTGACTGCAAACGGACAATCAATATTCAATGGAAATACACAATTCAATGGTTCAGTTTCAATAACAAATAATTTGAATGCCAATACTGTGTTTACAATTAATGTACCGGCACAGACATTGACCATGAACGGTACAGTCACAATACAAAATTCTAATTTTCCATCAACAACATCTGGTGTAAGAATTGATGGTTCAAATAATGCTATTGCACAACAAACTACCGCAGCTGGTACAATGTTGCAAATTAGTGGACTTGATGGTGGTTATGCAACACGAATGATTATTGATAACTACAGTTTAGGTAATGCTAATGCATATCCTTTACTTGCAGGTCGTGCAGCTCGCGGTAATTCTGCAAACCCAACAGCTGTTCAATCTGGTGATATATTGATGCGTTGGGGTGGCAACGGTTATAGTAATACGTTTGCTTTATCTGGTGGTGCAACAATTGATTATTTGGCTGCAGAAAACTATACTGATTCCAGCAAAGGTTCTACAATCACATTTAATACCACACAAACTGGTACTAATGTAAGAACACAATCCGCCTCTATTAATACTTCATTGTTTGCAATTAGTTCAAATACAACAACTGCAAATACTGTTGTTGCAAACACCTTTGTAATGAGTTCATACACTGCAAACTCAATGGTAACTCAGTTGTCCAGCAAATCTACTGCGGTGACCGCAAACGGTATTTCTGGTCAAATTACCATGAACAATGCTAAATTGAATCACCAAACTGGAGTTACATTTACAGTTAATAATAGTTATGTGCAACACGTTTATGATATACCTATTATTGCAATACAAAATCCTGTTACCGCTGGATTATATACTGTTACAGTAGGTGCGGTTCGTGTTGGTAGTTTTGATATTTTTGTTTACAATAATGGTGCAGGAGCACCACAAGATGCATCAGATGCAATTGTGTTGAATTGGGCATTGTTAAGAGTTGGTAATTAAGAGATAAATACATCATGGCAAATCAAAACATTCTTACTTACGGCGCAGCAATCAGCAACATAGAACAGCTGTACTATTCGCCTTCCGCTGTTATACCAGGAACTAATGTTCCATTGGGAACCTCTTATGTTTTCTTATCAAGAGTGAACCCATGGCCAAATGATTCAACACCACCAATTCCAACACAAGACCAACAATACATCAAATCTGTATTTAAAAACATATTTGTGGCCAAAAAAGTCACATCAAATGATTTGTGTCCTGTAATTTCTCGTATTGATTGGACCGCAAATACTGTTTATGATTATTATCAAGACGGTATTGATATGTTCAAAAAAGATTCAATATCTGGATTGCCAATCTATCAGTTCTATGTGAAAAATGCTTATGACCAAGTGTTTAAGTGTCTATGGAACAATAATGGTGCAGGTTCAACACAAATGCCTTTTTTCCAACCTGGAACATATGGCACAGATAATATTTTTCAGAGTGTAGATGGATACAAATGGAAATACATGTATACCATTAGTTCAGGACTTAAAGTTAAGTTTATGGACACAACATGGATTCCAGTTCCAGTAGGCGCAAACACACCAAATCCCCTACTTACTTCTGCTGGTTATGGTGATATTGAAGTAATCAATGTTACAAATGGTGGTACTGGATATGATCCAGCTAATGCAACCATTGCTGTAACTGTTACAGGTGATGGTGTAGGTGCATCTGGAACAGCAGTAGTTTCTGGTGGTGTAATCACCGACATTCTAGTTGCAAACACAGGTACCAATTATTCTTATGCAAATGTAAGTATTACTTCTGCTTCTGGTTCTAATGCTGCAGCTGTTGCTTTTGCTTCACCAGTTGGTGGTCATTCATTTGATCCAATTTCTGAATTGGGTTGTTCAAACATTATGGTCACTGTTGACTTTAATGGTTCAGAAGGTGGTTATATTCCAACAGATATTACATATCATCAGTTGGGTATTATAGTTAACCCAACCACATCTCAATATTCACCTATACCTGCAAACGGAACAATTTATTCTTCTACAACTAATTTTGTGGTCGCTCCAGGTTTTGGTACATATCTAAGTGATGAAATCATCTATCAAGGTACCAGTTTGGCTGCAGCTACATTTACTGCAACCATATTGAGTTACGATGTTGGAAACAATGTGGTAAAACTCATAAATACAAACGGTACTCCAGTGATTAACTCACCAATATTTGGACAAACTTCTGGAACAACAAGAACATTATTATCGTATAGTGTTCCAAATTATACATTATTCTCTGGTTATATGTCATTCATTGAAAATAGAAGTGGTATCCAGAGAAGTACAGACGGAATAGAACAATTTAAGATTGTATTAGGTTACTAAAGGAAAAAAATGGCACTCGATTTTGACGTATCACCATATTATGACGATTTTGATCCTAAAAAGAATTTCTATCGTATTCTTTTTAAGCCAGGATATGCGGTACAGGCAAGAGAACTAACACAATCTCAATCAATACTACAAGACCAAATTTCTAAGTTTGGTTTAGGCGTTTATGCTGATGGTTCCAAAGTTTCTGGTGGTAACATCACAGTTGATACAAATGTTGTTACTGCTAAGCTTGTTGCATCCGCATCAACAATTATCAATAATGTGACTGGTCTATATGTTGTTGGTGCAACATCAGGTTTTATTGGTTACGTCAATAGTGTTGATACTTCAAATTACTATATCATTACAAAACTAATCAATATCTCCAACGGTTCCGCTTTTGCATCTGGAGAAACCATCAATTTCTATACATCCAAAATTGATGCATTGAATTCTTTGAATTCTATAGTTACTCCACAGTTCACTTCAACTACACTAACAACAGCAACTATCAACAGAACGGTTACTGGAACTTATCTATCACAGTCACTATCAATGACCACATCTGGTATTAGTGTTGGTGATACTATTAGTATTTCTTCTATCAATTTTTTAGCCACAGTTGTTTCTATTGATTCATCTTCATCACTTACAGTAAATAAACCACTAACAAGTGATGTAACTAATGCAGCAGTTGTTATCACAAATAACATTTCTGTTAAGGCTATGGAAGTAAGTATTGATGCTGGTGTTTGGTTCACCAATGGAGTTTTTGTTGAATCATATGCATCATCTATTGTTCCTAATTCTTTAAGTGTATATCCATCTGTTGTTGTTGGTTACACAGTAGAAGAAACAATTATAGATTCTACATCCGATCCTTCTTTGTTGGATCCTGCAATTGGTGCATCTAACTATCAAGCTCCCGGTGCGGATCGTTACAGCATTCAACTTGTACTTGCATCACAACCATATGTAAGTGACCAAACAATTGCTTTTGGTAACTTAACTAATGGTAAATTTATTGAATTGGTTAGAATTAATGCTGGTACTGTTGAAGATATTGTAAATGTTCCAGTGTTAACTGATGTTTCGGCAGCAATTGCTCAATCTGTATCTGATACTTCTGGTGATTTCATTGTTAAACCTTTTAACCTAAGAGTTGTTGATAGTGTTCCAGGAAGTAATGCAACATCTAATGTATTCTTTTCTTCAATTAGTGCAGGTAAAGTTTATCTAAATGGTTATCCAGTAGAACATCGTGCACCGACAAATTATGTATTGAGCAAAGCAAGAGATATCAATGTTCTATCAGCCCAGCAAATTGACACATATTATGGTAATTACACCACAATTAAAAATTTGAATGGTGAAATACCTAACTTCCAAGTTGGTACACAAGTAGAATTACACAATGTGCATTTTGGCACAGCCAACACAAATACAAAAATTGGATATGCTCGTATTCGTGATTTTGATTATGATAGCGGCACTTTGGCAAACACTGCATATAAAGCATTTATGTTTGATGTCAAGTTGGCCAACAACTCATTCTCAAACGTACAATCATTCATTATCCCCGGTTCTGCAAACAATTATTCAAGTGTTACATTCTCAGCAAATACAGTTGCATCAGCCAACTTAGTTGATAATACATATCAATCTTTGATTTTCCCATTGCCACAGACAAACATCTCAAATGTTTCCTCTGTAAACTATAGTACACGCAGATATTTTACTGCTACAAGTTTTACAAACGGTTCATATACAATTACATCAAATGGTACTAATGAACAGTTCTATCCAGGTACAGGAACAATCAGTTCATCTCAAGCTCAACAATATTTTGCTGTTGTAGCAACATCAACAAGTGGAAGTTATACTGCTGGTCAATTTATTCCAATGGACAGTGCCAACGTAACTATCACAATCAATAATAGTGCTGCAACACCACAAGCCACAATCAATATTGGTGGCGGATTTGGTGGTTCTGCTACAATCTATGCAACAGTTGGTGTAACAAACGATACAATCAAGAGTAAAACACTACAAGCAAATGTTGCAGTTCTTGTTTCTGCAAATACATTAAACACAGCAATTGATGTTGGTTACTCTGATGTTTATAATTATGTTGGTGTTTATGAGTTAGGCAACACAGCCAACTATGTTGGTGCATGGTCTAATACCGCAATTTATTCTAGCAACACATATGTTTCATTTACTGATGGTCATGTTTACATGTCTACAGCAAATACCAATGTAGCCAATACACCAAATACAATTGTAACTGTGTGGTCGCAAATTTCAAACAATATTGCAAATTACACATTAGACAATGGTCAAAGAGACACATTCTATGACCATGGTAAAATCACAAATATTAGTGGCGCAGCAAAAGGTAATGTTGTTGTAACTCTAACTTATTTTACACATTCAGGTGGTACAGGATTCTTTGATGTGAATTCATATCCTGTTTCTTATCCAAATATTCCATCATTCACATCTCAACAGTATGGTACCACATATAATCTGAGAGATGTTATTGACTTTAGACCACGTAGAACAGATGGTGTTGGCCAAACTGGTTTAAGTACATTCCAATTGCCATCACCATTTGCTAATGAATTCATCACAGCAACTTATGGTTATTATTTGTCTAGAACAGATAAGATTGTATTGTATCCTAATGGTCAATTCAAAACAATTACTGGCACAAGTTCTTATACAAATCCTGTAACACCTTCTGATGTTCCTGGAACATTGACGCTGTTTACACTCAATTACGCACCATATACATTCTCTAAAGGTGATATTGTTGTAACACCTAATATCATTCGTAAATATTCCATGCGTGATATTGGTGTGTTAGACAAACGTATTGGTAATTTGGAACAATTTACGGCTCTGTCCATATTGGAAAATCAAGTTACTGGTTCTAGTGTAACCGATTCAACTGGTTTGAACTTGTTGTTTAAGAATGGTTACTTGGTTGATGGTTTCACTGGTTCAAGTGTTGGTGATGTGAAAAATCCTGATTATGCAATTGCTATCGATCCTGTTAGTCAATTAGCAAGACCAACATTCTTATCTAATGTTGCCAATTATTATGTCAACCAAAGTCAAGGTACTTTTGTAACTTCACCTGGCAATAAAACAAACAACCAGTTATCAATCAATAATAATTTAATCACCTTCTCTTATGATGAAGCGTCACTAATTTATCAAAATGTAGCTACAGAAGTTATTTCTGTTAATCCATTTAATGTTTATAGTTTTCATGGTGATGCAACAATTTCACCATCAAGTGATGTATGGTATTCAACAACCACACAACCAAATATCAATATTACAACAGAAGACCAAGCTGCATGGACGGCTGCAGTTAATGGAACAGGCAATGGTTCTCAATGGAACGATTGGCAACTAAACTGGACCGGTCAACCAACTGATACTATTGTAAACTCCAGTGACCAAGCTTCTATCACAAGAGATACAACTGGAATTACCAACGCAATTCAGTCTCAAGGATTAACTTCTGCGTTGCAAGGTGGACCAATTCAAGTTTCATCCACAACTCAAGTTCTGTCTAGTGCAATTATTCCTTATGCCAGAAGTGTTCCAGTATCTTTTAATGTTAATGGTATGGTACCATTTACACCAATTCACACATATATCAATGGTATAAATGTAGATGGTTTTGTTACACCAGGATTTACAGATAGAGTTTACAATCTGACAATTAGTAACGCTGGTTCAGGATACACTAATGGTAATAACTTACCTATTATTAGTATTACTGGTGCAAATACATCTCCAGCTGTCTTTACAGCCAATGTATCTGGTGGACAAATTATTGCAGTTAATCTAGTACAAACTGGTGCTGGTTATACTTCAACACCTAATGTTACTGTAACAGGTAGCAATACAGTTCAAGCTATTTTGACTGCACAAGCACCAACACAAAGTTCACAGTTAGTTACAGATATTAATGGTAGTGCATCAGGCACATTAACAATTCCTAATGGAGTTACTGCGGCAGCACAAAACACCGCAAGTATTCTTGGAATTTCATTAAATAATTCAGCTAATGCTTTATTATTTCCAACAGGAACTTTGAAAGTAGAGTGGTCTGATAGTATCATATCTCCAGCTCTATCACATTCGTATGCAACAACTTCTTTCTATTCACAAGGAACATTGCAAACTGTACAAACAACAGTAGTATCAACAAGACCACCACAGGCGACAGCTAAACCACAACCACAAGTTGTTGATGTGCCAAATGATCCAGGTCCTCCAGCAGATAATGGAAGTGATGGAAATACTGGTTATCAACCCTTATTATTTGGTAGTTCAACCGATCCATTAACAACTGTTGTGACCAAAATTTGTATTGATGGACAATCAATCATTTCGGGTCAAGGAAAAACTCAAGGTGTTGCGGGGTATCAAGGAGCTTTGGTATCGGATAATGGTGGATTATATACATCTATTGTAAATGCAGCACAATCAATAACTGGTGAAACCGCTCCAGGAAATGCTTCCGCTTCAGGTTTTGGAGCATCATCATTAGCATCATCAATAGCTTCACTTGGAGAACAAATTTGGTCAACTGCTGTTGCTCAAGGTGTTGATGCTTCAACACTAACAGCTTCTTCGGCTATTGTTCAAAAAGTCTTAGCCTCTGCAACTGCATCCGCAACATCCAGTACTACAGCAAATGCCACGTCTGGTGCAGTCGATCCATTATCACAAAACTTCTATGTCAATGCAGCACAATATCCTAATGGTGTGTTCTTATCATCAGTAGATTTGTATTTCGCAACTATTGATCCTACAATTCCAGTCTCTGTTCGTATCAGACCAACAGTTAATGGTTATCCTGATTCTGTAAATGAGATTCCTGGTTCAGTTGTTTACATGAATCCTGCCGATATCAATGTTCCCTCATCAAGTTCGATTACTAATAACATTGGACCTTCAACAACATTTACATTTGACCATCCAATTTATTTGGCACCAGGTCAATATTCATTGATGGTTGCAACAAACTCCAACAATTATACAATGTATTCATCTAAAGTTGGTCAAACAATTTATGGCCAAAATGCTACATTATCGCAATTGAATTATGCAGCTTCTCTATTCAAGTCACAAAATGCTTCTACATGGATACCTGCACCGTCTGAGACATTGTGTTTTAACTTGAAGATTTGTGATTTTGCTGGTGGAACTGTGACATTTGATGTAACTGCTAACTCTGCACCAACAACCGCAAACTTTGATTTGTTGCAACTGATGAATAATGACCTATCATTTAATGGTATAGATTCAATCAGTTATGCAGTTAAAACAACTAATTTATCTGCTAATACACTGTCTTCTGCTGTAAAAGTTGTACCACATCAAAACTACAATTTCTCAGCAAGACAAACACACAGTACTGCTGGCGACTTGATTGTTGAACCAACTGTTACAAATAGTGATAGATGGACATCTCCAGTTATTGACTTGGATCGTTTGAACACTATCCTTGTTCAAAATACCATCAAACCATATTATTCTGCCAATACAGTTTCCGAATCATTGGGTGGTTTTGGTAATGGTACTGCGGCCGCACGTTACATCACACGCCGAGTTACTTTGAACAATAACTTCCAGTCAACTGGTATAACTGTTGTTTTGGATGTTAACCGTCAAATTGGTACTAAGATTGAAGTGTATTACAAAGTATTAAATTCTAATGATGCAAACAACTTTGACAATAATCCATATGTGTTAATGAACCCAATTCTAATTCCAGGATCTGGTGTTGTTTACACAGATGCAACCACATTTACAACAGACACATATCAAGCTTTGAATATTTCATATAATGATATTACAACTGGTGCATTATACAACAACTTCAATACATTTGCAATTAAGGTTGTAATGTATTCAAGTAATCCATCAATCACACCACAAATTAAAAACTTCCGTGCGATTGCGACTGCATAATGATGAATATGAAAATAGCAAAAGTCAAAGACCACCCACACTTAGTGAGAGATATGGAAAGTAAGGCTGTATTAAATACCAATTATGCAGCCTTAGTTGAATATAGAAAGAAGAAACAGATGGAAGAAGAATTAAATTCTTTGAAGTCCGATGTGGGTGAGATAAAGAAAATGCTTCAGGCGTTGTTGAATAAATAGAAAAAGGCAATGATAGACAAAGGCAAAAATGGCTAATTATTCTCAAGCACAAGTATTTCCGGTTTTAAGTTACGCCAACACATTCTCTGATTGGGTGGTTTCGACTAACGGATTACTACAACAAAATAACGACCTTGCGGCCAACAATTTTACAAAACCATCTGGAACATTATTTTTAGGTGATGGTTCTCTTGGTCTACAGGTTAATACTGCTGCTATTGTTGCTGGTGCATTCCAGGTTCAAGGCACTGGCTCTTCCGCATACATTCAAAACACTCTTAGAGTTGGTGGTACAGTTAACTTCACCAACACAGCATTAAGTCTTTTTGCAAATGGACAAATTTCCGCATACGGTTCTGGTACAGGTCTTTCTGTTGCAAATAATGCAACCGTATCTGGAACATTAACAATTGGAAGTAATGAAACAGTCGGTGGAACACTAGGTGTTACTGGTGCCACATCACTAAGTAGTACACTCTCTGTATCTGGAAACACCAGCATTTCTAATACTATATTTGTTACAGGTGCCGCACAGTTTTCGAATACAATTATTGGTGCAACAAATTTATATGTGCCAATTATTCAGGCTAACACCAATATCAATACCGCATCATTAAGTGTTACAACTAATGGTTATCTGAATATTGTTCAGGCCAATACAAGTGTCAATACTAGTACTATAAGTGTTACAGGTACAACATTTACTAATTTATTACAAGCAAATACACTAGTTAATACATCTACATTAAGTGTCACAACTACTGGTTATCTGAATGCTGTACAGGCTAATACTTCAGTTAATACATCTACATTAAGTGTCACAGGTACAACATTTACTAATTTATTACAAGCAAATACTTCAGTTAATACATCTACATTAAGTGTCACAGGTACAACATTTACTAATTTATTACAAGCAAATACAAGTATCAATACTGGTACTGTAAGTGTTACAACTACTGGTTATCTGAATGCAGTTCAAGCAAATACACTAGTTAATACATCTACATTAAGTGTTACAACTACTGGTTACTTAAATGCAGTTCAAGCAAATACACTAGTTAACACATCTACATTAAGTGTCACAACTACTGGTTATCTGAATGCTGTACAGGCTAATACTTCAGTTAATACAGCAACTTTTTCTGCAACAGGAACAGGTTTCGTTAATGTATTACAAGCCAATTCAGTTGTTAATGCTGCATCGATGTCGGTTACTGGAACAGATTATGTTAATTTTACACAAGCAAATTCTGGTATCAATACTGCCGCAATTTCTGTAACCGGAACATCTTACTCAAATTTCGTTGTAGCAAATACTAGTGTTACTACACCAACAGTAAATGTTACTTCAACATTATTCGCCAATAATGCAACAGCTTTTATTAATAATTTAAGTGTTTCAAACCAATTATCTATTGGTGGTAACTTTGTTATTAATGGTTCTACAGTTTACAATAGTAACACTTTTGTATTAAATGCAAATGCGACAATAGGTCAAAATGCTTCATTAAATGTAAATAGAGGAACTTCTGGTGCAAATGCATCAATTCGTTGGAATGAAGGTTCAAAATATTGGGATATACTTGATGTAAACAACGGTACAAACTACTCTCAGATTATGACTGCTAATTTGATTAGCAATAGTTTGATATCTACAAGTACATCAACAGTTGCCGCATCAGCAGTTGCAAATACACTATTGAATTATTTGACATCAAACGTATCAACTCTGAATACAAATATATCTTCAAACGTATCAACTCTGAATACAAATATATCTTCAAACGTATCAACTCTGAATACAAATATATCTTCAAATATACTTGCAGTATTCTCTCAGGCAAATGCAGCATATTCTAGAGCAAATACCTCAACCAATACATTCTTTGGTACTACAGGCACAGCAACAGCCAGTTCTGGTGCAGTAACATTTTCTAGTAACAATGGTGTTGTTGTATCTGGACAAGTTAACACACTGTATGTTAATACACCACAAGACCTGAGAACATCAGCATCTCCAACATTTAATGGCCTAACATTAAGCACAGCGTTGCCAATCACATCTGGCGGTACCGGTGCAACAACATCTGGTGGTGCATTAACTAACATTTTACCAACAGGAGCAACTTTTGGATATGTTTTAACAACTGGTGGTTCAGGAAGTTACTATTGGGCTTCCAATTATGCGAACAGTATTGCATTTACAGTTAATAGTAATATTTCATCTACTGCTAATACAATTCAATTAGCAATTGATGGTTTAACAAGTAAGTTGGTGACATACTATGCCAACAATACTGTACAAAATCCTATAGATGCAACACAGAATACGAATATTGCTTCTGCGGCCTCATATGCAAATTCAGCATTTACTGCGGCTAACAGTGCTGGTGCATACGCTAATTCAGCTTACACACAAGCAAATACGGCTACAACCAACGCAGCTGCAGCCAATTCATATGCTGGTTCAGCATACAATCAGGCTAATACGGCTACAACCAATGCAGCTGCAGCCAGTTCATATGCCAATTCAGCATACAATCAGGCTAATACTGCAACCACAAATGCAACTGCAGCCAGTTCATATGCAAATTCAGCATTTACTGCGGCCAACAATGCAAGTTCTTATGCAGGTTCAGCATTTACGCAGGCTAATGGTGCTTTTTCTGCGGCAAACACCATTTCTAGTAATTTTGGAACAAGTAGTAGTGTTCAATTTGGTTCATTTGGCGTAGGCACCGGTGCATCTGGAGCATCTGGTGAGATTCGTGCGGCCAATAATATTACTGCATATTATTCTTCAGACATAAGTCTTAAAGAAAATATTCAAGACATTTCAAATGCACTTGATATAGTCACAACAATTGGTGGTAAAACATTTGACTGGAAAGATGAAGTCATTCAGGCACGTGGTGGTGAAGACGGATACTATGTACGTAAACAAGACTTTGGTGTTGTGGCACAAGACGTTCAATCAGTATTCCCACTAGCGGTAAGATTGAGAGATGACGGAATTCTTGCAGTAGATTACGAAAAAATGTGTGCTCTTGCATTTGCGGCCATTAAAGAACTCAAAGCAGAGATAGATGTACTCAAAGGAAATAATAAATGAGTACACTCAGGTATACTTCTGGTTAATAAAGGCATAAATATCCTGTAGTATACACCTATAGGATATTATCATGCCAGCAGCCTACGCAGATTTGTACCTTGACCAAGGTTCAACATTCAATTCTCAGACCACATTGACCGACCTTTATGGTAATGGTTATAATTTGACAGGGTTCACTGTTGCTGCACAGGCCAAAAAATCTTATTACTCCAGTAACGTTTTTATTAATTTTACAACCTCAATTGTAGATGCTAATGGTGGAATTGTACAATTAAGTTTATCTGCTGCAAATTCTGCTAATGTTCCCGCAGGTAAATTGGTATACGATATCACCATCAAAGATTCAAGTAATACAATCACAAGAGTGGTAGAGGGCCAAGTTTTTGTTAATCCTGGAGTTACTGGTGTATCTTCATCATACGGATCAGAGGTATAATGGCAGTCTTTACAGTAAATCCAAATCAAAATATTTCTGTTAGGGGTACAACCACTTTTGTTGGTTCAGCCAACTTAGCAACAGAAATAACTGTGATTGGTGCAACAGCCAATGCAGCTTCTCAAGAAGCAAATGTAGCATACACTTATGCCAATTCAGTCTATGGTCTTGCTACTTCCGCTTTGGCTGAAGCCAACACTGCATATTCATTGGCTAGCGGAGTAAGTGGTACAGCCAACTCAGCATTGTCGGAAGCAAATACTGCATTGATTTTGGCTAACAACGCTATAACTGAAGCCAATACAGCATATTATTTAGCAAATAATTCTGCTCAGTTAACGAATGGTAATATTGATGGGGGAACTTTTTGATTTACCTTTTCCAATAAATAGTCTTATAACAATTATAAAAAGGACCTAAAATGGCCATCTCCAATACAAGTATTTTAATTAAACGTTCTACCGCAACGGGTACACCAAGTTCGCTTAAGGCAGGTGAATTAGCATATTCATATCTGTCAAATACCATTTTTATTGGTAATTCAACAGGTACTGGTGTTGTAAACGTAGGTGGCCAATACTACACTTCGCAAATTGACAATGCGACCAGTGCAAATACACCAAGCACCATTGTTAAACGTGATGCATCCGGTAACATTTCTGTTGGTTATATTACTGCGGCAGGTATTACTGTTGGTAGTTTAATTGCTAACTCAGCAAATTCATTAACACAAACGACATATTTTGGTGCGTATGGTGATGCTACTGCGGCTAACGTAGCATTTAATGGTACTGCCAACGTTGAATTAGGATTCACATTAGCAACAGTTAACTCCAACATTGGTACATACGGTAATACAACAACAATTCCATCTATCACAGTAGATGCAAAAGGTCGTATCACCGCCATTTCCAATAACACAATTGCAACATCATTCACTGTATCTGGTAACACAGGTTCTGGTTCACAATCTGGTGGTGGTACACTAACAATTGAGGGTAATGGATCTGGTATTACGACAACAGTAACTGGTTCTGGTGGTTCAGAGACGGTATTGATTGGTACAGACAATACAATTTTACGTTCTAATACTTCTGGTGTTGGTCCACAAACAATTGGTACAGACCTTTCTATCTCTGGTAACTTGATTGTTTCTGGTACCGCAACATACGTCAATACATCTATTGTACAAACCAATGACTCAATGATTGAGTTGGCAGCCAATAATACTACGGGTGACGTAATTGATATTGGTTTCTATGGATTGTATAACAACGGATCAACAAACAATATTACTGGTTTGTTGCGTGATGCAGGTTCTAAAAACTATTATTTGTTTGCAAACATTGCGGCTACTAATGCTTCAATAGCAAATACATTAAGTAACAATTATTTTACACAGGCAAATACTGCCACATTATATACAAACGTTAATGGTTTCCAAGGTACATTTGCAACTGCAAATATTACAAATGCAACAGTTGGTACACTATCACTGACTAATGCACTTGCAGTTGGCCAAGGTGGTACAGGACAAACATCATTCACAACAAATGGTATTACATACGGAAATGGTTCCAGTGGATTAGGTGTAACTGCAGCTGCGGGTAATTCAGACCAAACATATTCTAATCAAGTTTTGACTGTCACAAATGCAGGTGTTCCAGTGTGGACAACAACTATGGATGGAGGCAGCTTCTAAATACTATATTATGATTTATTAGGAGTTTGAGATGAGTGAGAAATATGTGAACTATTATATTGAAATGGTGACCAATACGATGCAAGATGCTGTACTGAGAAATATTTCATTACAGACCAATCTTAAAATAAGTGACGAAGCAATTGGTGAATTAAATCAAAAAGTTGAAGAATTAGAAAGCATTGTTGAGAACCTAAGAAAAGAAACATCAAGTTCTCAACAAATTGCGAGTGACCAAGTGAGAACTATATCTGAAAATAAAGATAGAATTATTGAAGACTTGAGAAAAGAAATCAATAATCTAAGTAGTGTGAAACATGAATATGAAAATGTGCGTCATCAAGTTCAACATGTTGATACATTTAGAAATGAATTGATTAGAGAACGAGATGAACACCAAAAAACTCGTGACGATTATGAATCAAAAATTAAATCATTGAATGAACAAATAAATTATTTGCAATTAACTCCGGCAAAGCGTAAGAAAATTGATGAAAATAAATTGATTACGACATCAACAATTATAAATCCAATAGAGGATGGCGGAAGTTTTTAATAGATGGCAACAATTGCAAATACAACAATTCAACTAAGAAAATCTGGCGTATCAGGTAACGTACCAGCATCACTAAATTATGGTGAGTTGGCACTTAACTACTACGATGGAAAGTTGTATTATAAAAATGCTACAGGTACAATAACATATATCTCTAGCGGTCAGTTTACCAATTCGTTCTCAACAATGAACGTATCTGGTTCACTAATACTTGCAACATCTAACACAGACACTCTAAGTTTCAAAGGCGCAAATGGTATTGGTGTTTTTGCTAATACTACTAGTAAGACAATTACATTAGATGGCAGTATTGTCTACTCAGCAGCCAATGCAAAAACACAAACATATTATCAAAATACTGCACCAAGTAATCCAAATTCAAACGATTTGTGGTTGAATTCTAATACAGGTGTAATGTATGAAAACTTTGGCAACACGGCATATCCAATATGGGCAGAATTTGGACCAACTGGTGCTCAAAGTAATGTCACAACTTCTACATTCAATAGTGTTAGTTCAAATACAATCTATGACAGCGGTGTAGAATTATTACTATATTCTAATAGTATCTTTGCACAAGCCAATGCGGCATTTAATGCAGCCAATACATCAGCATCCAATACTGTTAATTTGGTGGGTATTGAATTAACACAAAACAGTTCCATCAATGCAGCTGGTTCTTATGCTAATAGTGCATTTTCAACTGCTAATAGTGCTGGATCTTATGCCAATTCAGCTTTCACAGCATCTAATTCTGCTGGTGCCTATGCCAATTCAGCATTTACGGCAGCTAATACCGCAGCATCCAATACGGTGAATTTAGCAGGCATAGAACTTACACAAAATAACTCTATTAATGCGGCCAGTTCTTATGCAAACTCAGCATTTACTGCCGCAAACTCAGCTGGTTCATATGCTAATAGTGCTTTCTCCAAAGCAAACAACGCACTTGCAAACACTGGTGGAAGTATAACAGGAAATGTAAGTATAACATATCAACCTGTCACAACAACAGGTTCAGGATTGTCTATTACTGCAGCCAATACAATTGGTGGTACAGGTTATGCAGATGTATTAAAATTTACAAATACATCTGCTGGCGCAACAAACGGAAACAAAACAATCCGTTTAAGTTCTGTTGGTGAATTACAAGTTGTTAATAGTGCATACCTAATAACATCATTTTCTTTGAGTGATGCGGGCGACTTAACACTTGCAGGTAATACAACAACAAACGGTATTGCTGCTGGTTATGCACCAAATCGTCCAGCATTTTGTGTAAGAGGTAATGGTGGCTCAGTTGCTTCCTCAAACACATTAACGAATAGCAATTGGAATATTGAATATAATCAAGGAAGTTACCTGAACGGAACTACTGGTATATTTACAGCGCCTGTTGCAGGTTTATATCAAGTTAATTTAGTGATTAGAACATATAATAATAGTTCAAGTGGTATTGCTCAAGCCTTAGTTAGAAAAACTGCTGCAATTGGTGGTGGGACAACAACTTGTATTATGGTTGAATTTGGTCCAAACACTTCAATGAACCATGCCGGTGGCGCCAACATTGTGAAACTGGCGGTAGGCGATACACTACAATTAATTGCAAGTTCTGGTACAATCATATTTGATAGCAACGACAATTGGTCTGTGGCTTACATAGGATAATAAATGGCAATAAATTTTCCATCATCTCCATCAGTAGGACAAAGTTATACCGTAGGTAATAAGACTTGGGTATACAATGGTTATGCATGGGATTTACAAGTCTCCAATCAAGGTGGTAACTCTTTTGGTACGATTGTAGTATCAGGACAGTCAACTGTACTTGCGAATAGTGCAAACTCACCATTGACTTTGGTGGCAGGCAACAATGTTACTCTAACAACCAATACAGTAACAAATTCAGTTACAATCAATTCTTCTGGTTCCGGTAGTTCATCCGATAATGTGGCCAGAGCAACTGCAAATGCGGCATTTGATGAGGCTAATTCAGCATATACTTTAGCCAGTTCTGCATATTCCACTGCTTGTTCTGCATATAGTTTAGCTTCAACAAGTTTTAATGCTTTCACAGATACTATGGGTGATACCATTAGTGGTAGTACCAGTCAAACAGTACAATTTGTTGGTGGTGATGGTGTTGTTATTACTGCAAATCCTTCAACATCACAAATAACAATTACTGCAAATACATCTTCTAGTAGTGGTTTTCCATACATAGATTTGGGCTCAGTGGATACAGGCATAGAAATATATGGTGATGTGGATTTAGGCACAGTATACTAAAAAGAATAACATAAATAAAAAAGGTTAACAAAGGCTATTATTCATGTCAACACAATTACAATTAAGACGAGGTAATACATCACAGATTGCGGCATTTACTGGTGTCATTGGTGAACTTACTGTTGATACACAAGCCAACACTTTAGTATTACAAGACGGTGTGACCAGAGGCGGTCACTATATTGCTACACAAAATACTGTAAACGTTTTATTTTCTGAAGCCAATTCAAGTTTTATACAAGCCAATTTAGCTTTCACAGCAGCCAATTCTGCTGGTGCATATGCCAATGCAGCATTTATAGAAGCTAATAGTGCATTCGTATTAGCAGGTAATGGATACAATCAGGCCAATTTAGCATTTTTACAAGCTAACGCAGCCTTCAATGCTGCCAACAATGCAGGCACATATGCACAACCAGCATTCATACAGGCCAATGCAGCGTTTGTTCAAGCCAATTCAGCATATGCAGAAGCCAATCTTGCAAATTCTACAGCAACTTCTGCTGGTGTATATGCCAATGGTGCTTTTGCCTTGGCAAATATAGTGTATGCTTTTGCCAATACAATTAGTGGTGGTTCGGCAATTGATAATGTTGCAAGATTAACTGCCAACTCTGCATATAACCAAGCAAACACGGCAACTACCAATGCTGGTGCGGCTAGTTCTTATGCCAACTCTGCTTTTATAACTGCAAACTCCGCATCTTCTTATGCTAATGGGGCATTTGCAGAAGCAAATTCTGCATACAATTATGCTAATACCCAGTTCACTTTGCAAACTGGTGTAGACTTAACGCAAAATACTAATATTACTTCGGCAGCATCATATGCAAATGGTGCTTTTGCGGAAGCCAATGCAGCTTATACACAAGCAAATACAGCTGTAACCAATGCAGCTGCAGCCAGTTCTTATGCCAACTCTGCTTACACACAAGCAAATACAGCTGTAACCAATGCGTTAGCAGCATCTTCATATGCCAATTCAGCATACACTCAGGCCAATACGGCAACTACCAACGCAGCTGCAGCCAGTTCTTATGCCAATTCAGCATACACTCAGGCTAACTCCGCTGCAACTAATGCAACTGCAGCCAGTTCTTATGCCAATAGTGCTTTCACAGCAGCCAATTCTGCTGGCGCATATGCCAACTCAGCTTATCTAACAGCAAACTCTGCTGGCATATATGCTAATGGTGCTTTTGTACAAGCAAATGCGGCCTTCAATACTGCCAATAGTAAGTTCTCATCTACCGGTGGTACAATTTCTGGTAATGTCACTATTTCCGGTGATTTGAGTGTTACAGGTAACATTACATATACCGGTAACGTTATCAATCAAACAATTTCCGGTAACACTGGTGAATTTTTTGGTACAAGTGCAAATGGTTTTGGCGCTTTGTATGCTGGTGTTCCAACAGGATTTACTTTTGAACCACAAACAATTATACAATCAAGTGGTAATTATGGTGATTATGTACAGATAAACTTGCAAAATCTGAACAATGGTGCCAATGCAACGGCCGATTATACTGCAACATCCGACAACGGTACTGCAAATGATGGTTATATTGACATGGGTATTACAAGTTCAACATACTCAAATCCAAACTATAATTTGTTTGGACCGAATGATGGTTATGTTTATGCTTCAGGTAATACAACAACCGGTGGTGGTAATTTAATATTTTATACAAATACACCAAAAGATATCATTTTTGCTGCAAATGGTGCAACAACAGGTAATGAAATTGCTCGTTTCAAATACAATACGGGTCTTGTATTAAAATCTTTACCACTCACTTTTGCAGATTCCACTAAACAAAATACGGCAGCTGCGCCATTTAGTTTCTCAAATTCAATCTTTGTACAAGCTAATGCGGCATTCGTAGAAGCCAATTCGGCATATAGTACAGCTAACAGTGCAGCTTTATATGCTAATGGTGCATTTACAGAAGCAAACTCTGCATATTCAACTGCAAATACAGCTGTAACCAACGCAGCTGCAGCCAGTTCTTATGCTAATTCAGCATTTAATCAGGCAAATACTGCAACCACAAATGCAGCTGCAGCCAGTTCATATGCCAACTCTGCGTTTTCAACTGCTAACTCTGCTGGCATATATGCTAACGGTGCTTTTGCCGAAGCCAATTCAGCATATTCAACTGCAAATGCAGCTGGTTCTTATGCTAATAGTGCATTTTCAACTGCTAACTCTGCTGGCATATATGCCAATGGTGCTTTTGCCTTGGCAAATATAGTGTATGCTTTTGCCAATACAATTAGTGGTGGTTCGGCAATTGATAATGTTGCAAGAGATATTGCTAATTCAGCTTATACACAAGCAAATACAGCTATAACCAATGCAGCTGCAGCCAGTTCTTATGCCAACTCGGCATTTAATCAGGCAAATACAGCTGTAACCAATGCAGCTGCAGCAAGTTCATATGCCAATTCAGCATTTACGGCTGCCAATACCGCTGCAAATAATGCAGTCTCTGCAAGTTCTTATGCTAACTCTGCATTTTCAACTGCAAACTCGGCCGGCGTATATGCTAACGGTGCTTTCGCAGAAGCCAATTCAGCTTATAACTATGCTAATACCCAGTTCACTTTACAAACTGGTATAGATGCAACACAAAATACTAATATTGCTTCTGCATCTTCTTATGCTAACGGTGCTTTCGCAGAAGCCAATGCAGCTTACAACCAAGCAAATACTGCCAATGCAAATGCATTATCAGCAGGTTCATATGCCAATTCAGCTTATAACTATGCTAATACTCAGTTCACTTTACAAACTGGTGTCGATGCAACACAAAATACAAACATATCTGCTGCAGCTTCGTATGCAAATGGTGCTTTTGCTGAAGCAAACTCTGCATATAACCAAGCAAATACAGCTGTAACCAATGCAGCTGCAGCCAGTTCTTATGCCAATTCAGCATACACTCAGGCAAATACTGCAATATCTAACGCAGCTGCGGCCAGTTCATATGCTAACGGTGCATTTGCAGAAGCTAATTCAGCATATAACCAAGCAAATACAGCTGTAACCAATGCTGGTGCGGCCAGTTCTTATGCCAATTCTGCATTTTTAGTAGCAAATACAGCCAACTCTACAGCAATTTCTGCTGGTGTATATGCCAACTCTGCATTTTTAGTAGCAAATATAGCCAACTCTACAGCAATTTCTGCTGGTGTATATGCTAACTCAGCATACACACAAGCAAATACAGCTGTAACCAATGCAGGTGCCGCCAGTTCTTATGCCAACTCGGCATTTAATCAGGCAAATACAGCTGTAACCAATGCAGCTGCAGCAAGTTCATATGCTAACTCAGCATACACACAAGCAAATACTGCAACTACCAATGCAGCTTCAGCCAGTTCTTATGCCAACTCGGCATTTACGGCTGCCAATAGTGCAGGTTCTTATGCCAACTCATCTTATCTAACAGCAAACTCAGCAGGCATATATGCTAATGGTGCTTTTGTACAAGCAAATGCGGCCTTCAATACTGCTAACTCTGCTGGTGTATATGCCAACTCTGCATTTTTAGTAGCAAATATAGCCAACTCTACAGCAATTTCTGCTGGTGTATATGCTAATGGTGCCTTTACTGTTGCTAATACTAAGTTCTCATCTACTGGTGGTACAATTTCTGGTAACACCACAATCAATGGTAACTTAACAGTTAGTGGTAATATTAATTTTACCGGTAATGTAATCAATTCAACCATCACAGGTAATACTGGTCAATTCTTTGGTTCATCCTCAAACGGTTTTGGTGCATTATACGCTGGTATCCCATCAGGTTACTTCTTAGAACCTCAGATGGTATTCCAAATGTCCAGTAACTATAACGGTTACTCTGGACTTAACATGCAAAATATCAATAGCGGCAACAATGCTTCTTTTGATATCTTTATTACACCCGATAATGGTACTGCAAGCGATACATTCCTTGACTTAGGTATGGGTAGTAGTACATACAATTATAGTGGTTACACAATGATTGGACCAAATGACGGATATTTGATTGCTTATGGCAACACAAATACCGGCGGCGGTAACATGATTATTGCTACAGGTGCACCAAACGACATTATCTTTACTGCAAATGGTGTTAATACTGGTAATGAAATAGCAAGATTTAAGAATAATGTTGGTTTGGTAATGAAGAATTTACCAATCAAATTTGCTGATTCTACATCACAAAATACGGCAGCTGCACCATTTAGTTTTTCAAATTCAATCTTTGTACAAGCAAACGCTTCTTTTGTTCAGGCCAATTCTGCATATAATACAGCTAACAGTGCAGGCGTATATGCCAATGGTGCATTTGCAACCGCAAACACCAAGCTTGCTGCATCAGGTTTCACAAACAATGGCGTGATGTATGCGAATGGTACAGGTTATGTGGTTAATGGTTCTGCGCTGACGTGGAATGGGTCAACATTTTTTGTAAATGGAACTATCCAGCAAGGCAATGGCGGCGCAGCAACTATTGGCAAAATATGGAATGATTCAGGAGTTTATTCTGTTCAAGCAGATTACACAAATGTCAATGGATTAAAACTTGATTCACCTGCTTATACAGTTTTTACTTTAAACAACGCCGAACAAATGCGCCTGACCAGCACAGGTCTGGGTATTGGGACGAGTTCGCCTACAACCAAATTAACAGTAGTTGGTACAACAACATCAAACTCAGTTGCAATTACAAACAGTTCTGCTACAGTTAACACAACAATTGTTCAATCTACAACTGCAACAACATCACAAACTGCAATTGATACTTGGTCAACATCAACATATCGCACGGCCAAATATTTGGTACAAATGACACAAGGCAGCAACTATCATACGATTGAATTATTGTTGATACAAAACGGCACTACAGCTTACTTAACACAGTATGGTGAAGTTACAACAGGTACTATTCTTGGAACTTTTGACGCATCAATTTCTGGTTCTACATTAAGTTTATTAATTAATCCAGTAAGTGCAACATCAATGACAATCAATCTTGTTAGGGATACAATCTCAGTCTAATAAATAGATTATAATAAAAAGGGGATAGTGAACCTTAATGGCAACTCAAATTAATTTTGTAGTTAAGAACGGTTTAACCGTAAATACTACAAATGTCATCAATTCTTCCGGACAATGGACTGGACCTGGTACTAATATTACTGGGCCACAAGGATTTACTGGTACTTCTGGTGCACAAGGAGCTCAGGGTCCTCAAGGTGTACAAGGTACATTAGGGTCTAACGGTCCACAAGGAAGTCAAGGTTCTCCTGGTGCTCAAGGTTCCACAGGTACATCAGGTGCTCAAGGACCAACAGGTTCACCTGGACCTTCTGGCGTACAAGGTGCTCAAGGTTCTACTGGACCATCTGGTTTCCAAGGTGCTCAAGGTGCTCAAGGACCTACAGGAACACCAGGTGCTCAAGGTCCAACAGGTAGTACTGGTCCCGCAGGTGTTCAAGGTGCTCAAGGCACTCAAGGTTCGGCTGGCAGACAAGGTGCTCCGGGACCAGCAGGCGCACAAGGTCCATCAGGCTTTCAAGGACCAACAGGTTCCACTGGACCTTCTGGTGTTCAAGGTGTTCAAGGTTCCACTGGACCATCAGGTTATCAAGGACCACCTGGACCAACTGGAACTCCTGGACCAGCAGGTCAACAAGGTTCTACTGGTTCTCCTGGACCATCTGGTTTCCAAGGTGTTCAAGGTCCTACTGGACCATCCGGTTATCAAGGCACTCAAGGACCAACTGGTTCTCCCGGACCAGCTGGCAGACAAGGTTCTACTGGCTCTCCTGGACCAACAGGTGCACAAGGACCTACAGGACCAACAGGTTCACCTGGTGCTCAGGGTGGTGGAGGACCAACAGGTTCACCAGGCGCACAAGGTCCAGCTGGCGGCACAGGACCATCAGGATATCAAGGTGCAACTGGCCCTAGCGGAACATTAGGCACAACAGCCACATATTTGGGTGTTGGTACTGCTGCAGTAACAACAACAGGCCAAATTGTTGCAACAAATAACATCACGGCATATTTCTCAGACATAAGATTAAAAGATAACATTGAAACAATCAATAATGCTGCTGAAAAATTATACACATTAAGTGGTATCATTTATAAAAATAATGAACTTGCAAAAAAATATGGGTACACCGATGATAAAAATTATGTTGGTGTGATTGCACAAGAGGTACATAAAGTTTTACCTGAAGTAATTAAACGTGCACCATTTGACAATGATGGAAAAGACGGCAGCAAATCTGGAGAATACTACCTAACAGTACAATATGAATTATTAATTCCTTTAATCATAGAGACAATCAAAGAACAACAAAGAGAAATAGAATCTCTGGAAGAGAGACTAAAGTAAGATGGCAACAGCAAATAATTTTGTCGCTAAGAATGGACTAACTGTAGGTACAACTCCAGTTATTGCAGCCAATGGTGTCTGGATTTCAGCAGCATCTTCTTATACTGGACCAACAGGAAGTCCAGGTGCACAAGGACCACAAGGAGTTCAAGGCGCGGCCGGTGTGCAAGGAACAAATGGAACACCAGGAAGTTCAGGTGCACAAGGTTCACCTGGTGCTCAAGGTACTCAAGGACCAACAGGTCCATCTGGTTTCCAAGGTCCTCAGGGGCCAACTGGCGCTTCAGGTGTTCAAGGTACTACAGGTAGCACTGGAACAACAGGTGTTTCTGGATTTCAAGGTACTCAAGGACCAACAGGTCCATCTGGTTTCCAAGGTCCACAAGGACCAACAGGTGCAACAGGAACAACAGGTGTTACGGGAAGTACCGGACCTGCTGGTTTTCAAGGTGTTCAAGGTAGTGCAGGTAGTACCGGACCTTCTGGCTTTCAAGGTCCACAAGGACCAACTGGCACAACAGGTACAACAGGCGCAACTGGAGGTACAGGACCTGCTGGTGTTCAAGGATCAACTGGTGCCACAGGCGGCACAGGACCTTCTGGTTTCCAAGGACCACAAGGAACAACTGGTGTAACAGGAACAACAGGGTCAACTGGTAGTCCAGGACCAGCCGGTGTACAAGGTTCAACCGGCTCAACCGGAGGTACAGGTCCATCAGGATTTCAAGGACCACAAGGTGGTAGTGGTGCACAAGGTTCCACTGGACCTACTGGATCACCTGGTCCTTCAGGTGTACAAGGTTCTACTGGTCCTACAGGACCATCAGGCGCACAAGGACCCACTGGTAGTACTGGACCAACCGGTGCAACTGGAAGTGTAACAACAACATCTACACCAAACATATCCGCTCTTGGTGTAGGTTCTGCACCAGCAGGACCAACAGGTTCGATTCAAGCATCAGGTAACATTATTGCTTATTATTCAGATAGAAGACTGAAAGATATTATTGGCAATATTGATGGTGCATTGGAAAAAGTTATGTCTTTGAGTGGAATTTATTTTAGTCAAAATAGACATGCAGAAAAATTTGGTTACAAAAGAGATTTAACAAGACATGTTGGTGTTATAGCTCAACAAATTCAAACACATATACCTGAAATTGTTGTACCAGCTCCTTTTGACGTAGATGAGAATGGAAAAAGTAAATCTGGTCAAAACTATCTAACAGTTCATTATCACAAATTGATACCAGTTCTTGTAGAAGCAATTAAAGAACAACAACAAACAATTGCAAAATTAATGGAAAAAGTAAATGGCAACAGCAAATAATTTTGTAGTTAAAAATGGATTGACTGTTGGTACTACATCAGTCGTTGCAGCAAATGGTGTTTGGGTTGGTTCTACAACGAACATTTTAGGACCACAAGGACCTCAAGGCACTGTTGGTGCACAAGGACCACAAGGAGTTCAAGGTGCTCAAGGTGCAGCTGGCACTATTGGTGCTCAGGGTCCGCAAGGTCCGGCAGGAACACAAGGACCTGTGGGTGTTCAAGGTTCTACTGGTAGTACAGGACCAGCAGGTTTTCAAGGTACTCAAGGACCTACTGGTGCGTCTGGTGCACAAGGACCTCAGGGTCCAACCGGTGCACAAGGACCTGCCGGTGTTCAAGGTTCTACTGGTAGTACAGGACCTTCTGGATTTCAAGGCACACAAGGACCTCAAGGTTCTACTGGAGCTCAAGGACCACAAGGAAGTACGGGCACAACTGGAACACCAGGTGCACAAGGAACTACGGGTAGCACTGGACCTTCTGGTTTCCAAGGTACACAAGGTCCAGCTGGTTCTCCCGGTGCTCAAGGACCACAAGGTTCTTCCGGTGCACAAGGTAATCCAGGACCACAAGGACCACAAGGTTCTACTGGACCTTCTGGATTTCAAGGCACACAAGGACCTGCTGGCACATCTGGTGCTCAGGGACCACAAGGTTCAACCGGCACAACAGGTTCACCTGGTGCTCAGGGACCACAAGGTGGTACTGGACCATCTGGTTATCAAGGAGCACCTGGACCAACTGGACCCACAGGTTCACCAGGACCTACAGGTCCAACTGGAGCCACTGGACCAACAGGTAGCACTGGCAGTCCAGGCCCAACTGGTGCTCAGGGACCACAAGGATCAACAGGCCCAACTGGTCCGGCACCAACACAAGTTTCAGCTTTAGGTGTTAATACATCTGCTGGACCAACAGGTACAATTCAAGCAACAGGTAATATCACTGCATACTATTCTGATGGTAGACTAAAAGATATTATAAACAAAATCAATCAAGCACTTGAAAAAGTTATGACATTGAATGGTGTTTACTACACTAAAAATGATTTGGCTAGGTCGTTTGGTTATCAAGGAAACGAACGTGAAGTTGGTTTGATTGCACAAGAAATTAACGATGTGTTACCAGAAGTCATTGAAAAGGCTCCCTTTGACACAGATAAATATGGTAACAGCATTTCTGGTGAAAATTATTTGACCGTTATGTATGAAAGAGTTGTACCACTTTTGATTGAAGCATTGAAAGAGCAAAAGGCACAAATAGATTATTTGAATTCAAAATTGTGAGGTTGTTATGAAGGGTGAGTGGTGTTATTTTAAGCATCGTTATGATGCTAATACTTGTTATAAACTTATAAATGATGCATTGAAATTACCATCTCAAGATGCCGTTGTTGGCGTTAATGGTATCAGTACAGCAGTAGATACTTCTATTCGCAAAAGTAGAGTCACATTTCTAAGTGACAAAGACCCAAATTTCACTTGGTTGTTTGATGACTTGTGGAAAATGGCTATTGAAGCCAACAGAGACTTCTTCAACGTTCACATTTCCAAATTAGAGTTTGTTCAGTTTGCTGAATATGATGCAGCATATGAAGGTGAATATAAAGAACACCACGATGTATTTTGGTTGAATAATGATCCAGATTATCACAGAAAATTATCCTGTGTCATTCAGTTATCTAACCCAAATATTGATTATGAGGGTGGAGATTTTACTATCACAGAAGCAACTCAATCACTTGACCCAGATGTCAGAGAACAAGGAACTGCTATATTCTTTCCTTCAATGTTAAGACACAAGGCAGGCAAAGTAACCAAAGGAAAAAGATACAGTATAGCCGCATGGTTTGATGGGCCCAAGTGGAGATAAAATGAAGAAGGTGAAAATTGTTATGACCACCATGTTTCGTAATGAAGCATCGGTGATGAGAAGAATGTTGGAATCATGTTACAAATATATTGATTATTTCGTAATACAAAACAACGGTTCAACAGACGGTACAGACCAAATTGTTAAAGACTTCTTTACAGAAAAACAAATACCAGGTGTTCTTTACGATGTAGAAGAAGGATGGGTTGGCTTTGGTTGGAATCGTGACCACTTAATTCAATATACACAAAATATTGAACACGGTTGTGATTGGATTCTTAAGATGGATTGTGATGAAGTCTTAGAAATCGATGATGACTTTGATTGGTCCTTACTTGATGATACTTCAATACAATCATTTCATATACCAGCAGTAGCAGGTTCAAGTGTTTATTATCGTGCATGGATGTGGAATGCCAAATTGAAATGGCGTTTCAACCATGATCCGTGCCACGAAACAATCTATCTTGATGATGGCGTCACAGGTGAAAACTTTCAACGTGTAGATTTACCATTAACAATCAGACAAATTGGTTTCAATGAAGGCCAGAGTTGGTCAAATCCAACCAAATTTATTTCTGATGCACTCATCTTAGAAGAAAAGATGATTAAAGAAAACTCTATACTAACCGATTGGTATCATTTTTGGTACATTGGTAAAAGTTACTTTGATGCATATCAAGAACATTCATTTCCATTAGGTGAAACACAAAGAAAAGAGTTTGCCAGACGTTGTATTTACTATTTCAACGAATACGTATTCCATAGAAATGTACAAGGTGAAGATGAAATGTGTTACATGGCCAAGATATTTTCGGCCGAATGTTTGAAATTTATTGGTGATGTTGATGAAGCAATACAAACATTTCTTGATGCAGACAGATTTGCCACAGGAAGAAATGACCACTGGTGGGGTTTAGCACACACATATAATGAGTTGGGTGATTATGAAAGTATGTTAAAGTATACATCAATCATGATTCAGCCGGAAAGAACTTGTGCATTTCCAAGATATGTTGTTATGATAGACCGTTCAATGTACCATGATGGTGGCACCAGAATACAAGACCTACATAATTATGCGTTAGACAAATTGAACCCACCTAAAATATCTTATGTAAATGTGAACATGAAAAAGAAACTATTTGTTGTTGACAACTTTTATACTAATCCAGATGAAGTAAGACAAATTGCACTTCAAGCTGAATACAAAAGAGATATTCAGTATTATAAAGGACAACGCTCAGGTCCATTTAGATTTGATGGCATAAAAGAAGCATTTGAATCTATTATTGGTGAAAAGATTAACAATTGGGAAGAACACGGACATAATGGTTGTTTTCAAATTGTAACGGCAGAAGACCCACAGGTTTACCACCATGACTTGCAAAAGTGGGCGGCAATGATTTATCTAACACCCAATGCACCAGTAGATTCAGGAACAAGACTGCATCGGTCCAGGTTAAACGGAACTATGCACATGAGTGATGATGACATAGAAGGTGCATTTGCAGGAGGTTTCTATGATGCATCCAAGTTTGAAACTATTGCCGATGCAGGCAATTTATATAATAGACTTGTGATTATGGATGCACAAAGCATTCATTCGGCAGGCAATTACTTTGGCCAAGATAATGAAACTGGTAGATTAACACACTTGTTCTTCTTTGATTAATATTATGAAAAATTTGAAGTTTAGTTTAATAACACCCGAACATAATCCAAACAATATTAAGTTTTTATTAGAACTTTATGATTCTATTAGAAATCAAACATATGAAAACTGGGAATGGGTATTATTCTTAAATAACAATTGTGTTATCGAAAACATTCCAGACATTATAAAAGATGACTGGCAAGTTAAAATCTTTAGAACAGAAGATAAAAACAGTAATGTTGGTGCAGTAAAGAGAGTTGCATTTGCATTGGCCACAGGCGATGTTCTGGTTGAAATGGACCATGATGACTTAATCACACCAGATTGTTTAGAAGAATTGAACAAAGCTTACCAAGACGATACAGTTGGTTTTGTTTATAGTGACAATGCAGTTCTTCACATGAAGAATGAGTTTGTACCATATGATGAAGGTAACGGATGGACATTTGAAATGTTCAACTGGAAAGGTCAAGAACTTCATGCAATGAAAAGTTTTGAACCAACAAGTCAAGCATTACAATACATTTGGTTTGCACCAGACCACGTTCGTTCTTGGCGTAAAACTGTATATGAAGAAATTGGTGGTCACAATTCAGAACTTTCTATCTGTGATGACCATGAATTGTGTATCAGAACCTACATACACACAAAGATGGTTCGTGTACCAAAAGTCTTATACATATATCGAATCACGGGAGATAATACTTTCCTTGAACGAAATGAAGCCATTCAAGTCAAAACTGTAGAGTTACAAAGACAATATGCGAGAGTTCTGGCAGAAAAAGATGCCAAAGATAAAGGTTTATTGTGTGTAGACATTGGTGGTGGGTTAAATCCATATGAAGGTTATACAACAGTTGACCTTAGAGATACTGCTGATTATGTTTGTGACTTAAACAATGGTATTCCTTTACCAGACAATTCAGTTGGTGTATTAAATGCAAGTCATATCTTAGAACACTTGCACGACAAGACTAAGATTATGGGTGAGATACATAGGGTATTGGCACATGGTGGTTGGGCATTTATTGAAGTACCGAGTACCGATGGTCGTGGTGCTTTTCAAGACCCAACTCATGTAAGTTATTGGAATGAAAACAGTTTCTTGTATTACACAGATGCATATTTGGCTGGTTTTATAGATAATAAATCTATTAGATTCCAAGAATATCGTAGAGAAACACACTTTCCAAATGATTGGTTGAAAAGTCTAAATGTGTGTGTCACAAGTGCGTGGTTGGTTGCTGTAAAAGATGGAGGAGAGAGGTTTCCTGGTCCCCTAAAAATCTAATAGATAAATAGGGAATAACAGGAGATTTTTGCATGGCTTCAGCACCAATTTTAAATAGACAAGACTTTACAAATTATTGTTTACGTAGACTGGGTGCGCCTGTCATTGATATCAACGTAGATGAAGACCAAGTATCCGACCGTATTGATGATGCTATTCAATACTGGCAAGACTACCACTTTGATGGTGCACAAAAATTCTACTGGATTCACTATGTTACCGCAGATGACATTGCTCACCAATATCTGGATGCATCTCAAGCTACAGATGCAAACGGTAACAATGTAAGTATTCTTGGTATCACCCGTATTTTTCCTTTGACTGATTCTCAAGCAACTATAAATATGTTTGACTTGAGATACCAATTGCGTCTAAATGAGTTGTATGACTTTACTTCTGCGTCCTACATCAATTACACATTAACTCAACAACACTTACGTTCTTTGGAACTACAGTTCACTGGTGAAGTTCCTATTCGTTTTGTACGTAATATGCAGAGACTGTATATTGATTGGGCTTGGGGTAGTGGTTACGAAGTAGGTGTGGGTCAAGTTGTTGTATCAGAATGTTATGGTGCAATTGATCCGAATGAGTATCCAAATGTATGGAATGACCGTTGGTTAAAAGAATATGCCACAGCACTCATTAAGAGAACTTGGGGTGAGAACATGAAAAAATTTGGTGGACTACAACTACCTGGTGGTGTCACATTAAATGGCAAAGAAACTTATGATGAAGCTATGGAAGAAATTGCCAGATTAGAGAAAGACATGATTGAAAACTATGGCGGTCCGCTAGAATGGTTCTTGAACTAACATGGCAACAAGTCAATATTTTAATCTTTATGGGTCTAGACCAGACCAAAAAATCATTGAAGACTTAATTGTAGAATCCATAAAAATTATGGGTTTTAATGCTTATTATCTTCCTAATGATAACGATGCAGCTCGTGACCTTCTTTATGGTGAAGATCCGGTTAAGAAATTTAATACCGCTTTTCCGTTGGAAATGTATCTTTCTAATGCCACAGAATATAATGGCGACAGAGAAATGTTTACCAAGTTTGGTTTGGAAATTCGCAATCAAGTTTCAGTGATTGTTTCTAAAAGAACTTTCAGTCAAAGAGTACCACAAAATACATTCACAAGACCACGTGAAGGTGATTTAATCTATATTCCAATTTTGAATGGCCAAGGTGAACTTTATGAGATTAAATTCACCAATCAAACAAAAGACTTTTTTCAATTGGGTAGAAAATTGCCTTATTTTTATGAATTGGATTTAGAGAAATTCAAATACTCACAAGAAGTTATTTCTACTGGTATACCGGACATTGACATTGTTGTATATGATTCGGCTTACACAATACATTTGAATACTGGTACTGGTTCGGGAACATACAATTTACAAGAATTGGTATTTCAATCTCCTGATAATACTTACGCCAATGCAACAGCTGTGGCTACAATTCAATCTTGGGTTCCATCTGCATCACAAATGGCAGTAACCAATATTTCAGGTGTGTTTGCAGACGGACAAGTAGTTATTGGTAACACAAGTGGAGCAAGTTATGTTGTAACAACATACGATCCTCTAGAAGTTCCAGCAGTAAAAGAACCATATGATAATAGTTTAATTAGTAGTTCAGCTTCTGCGATATTAAATACATCTGAGACTAATCCGATAGGTGGTTTATAATGTCTAATACCACTTACAATAGAATGATTCGTAAACTAACAGTTGCTTTTGGCAATCTGTTTGATAACATTACGTTGATTCGTTATAATCCAGATGAAACAGAACAAGAAAGATTTATTGTTCCATTGGATTATGCAACAAAAGAATTGTATGTAATGCGTCTACAAGGTGATCCAAACCTTGATAAAAAGATTCAAATGGCTTTGCCACGTATGTCATATGAGATGAACGGTATTTCATATGACGCAAGCCGTAAACAACAAACAAATATAAAGAACTTTGCATATACAGGTTCACAATACCTCTCACAATATACACCAGTACCATATAACTTTGATTTTAGTCTTTATCTTTATGTTCGTAATATTGAAGATGGCAATCAAATTATAGAACATATTTTACCATATTTTTCACCAGATTATACGATAAAAGTTAACATGATTCCAGAAATGGGAATCATAAAAGAAGTACCTGTTGTACTAAATAACACCACATATGATGTAACTTATGAAGGTGATAGAGATTCAGATACCAGAATGGTTATTTGGACTTTAAACTTCACAGTTAAAGGTTTTATTTTTGGTGTCATTAATGACAATGTTGGTTTAATTCAAACATCCATCACAAATATATACAATAATATAGATGATGAACATAATGTTCTGTTTGAAATGAATGAAGTCGGCACAGGAAAATATAAGATTGGTGAAATTGCATATCAAGGTACATCACCTTCATTTGCAACAGCAACTGGTAAAGTAGTTTCATATCAAAACTACAATTTGGTTCTTTCTGACCTGACAGGCAATTTTGTTTCAAATCAAAATATTATTGGCCAAACATCAGAAGCAACCAGAAAGTTTTTAAACTACAAAGTTGTACCAATTGAACTTGCTAAAATTGTTGTTTCTCCAGTTTACGGTGATGTATTTGAAGATTTGTCATCAGAAACTGGTTCAGATGATTTAAGAACTGATGTTGGTGTGGAAGATATGTCAACCGAAACGGCTAATTCTGGACCATTCACCATTAATACTACCATTACGGAATATCCAAATACATAAAAGGTTAAAAAATGTCAAAGACGTTACAATTTAGAAGATATACAACAAGTAACCTTGCTAGTATTACTGGCGCCTCTGGTGAATTGATTGTTGATACTACATTAAATCAAGTCACAGTACATGATGGTAGTACAGCAGGTGGTTGGTATGCAGCTAATGCAATCACTTTGCAAACAGTTTGGAATACCGCTAATGCGGCAGCTAATGCGGCTGGTTCAGATTTAGCAAATACAGGTGGTACACTAACAGGTAACTTGTTGATTACTGGCACCGCAAACGTTAGAGGCAATCTTTATTCTACCACAATCACAACAGCAACAGGTTCTGCTTCTAATCTAACTATCGATCCAGATGGTTATGGTGATGTTATATTTACACCTTTCACAGAAGTTTTTATTCAAAGTTCTAATACTTCTGTTAATACAACAACTGGTGCAATAGTTATTTCAGGTGGTGTTGGAGTTGCAGGCAATGTATTCACTGGTGGTTTGATAGAAACATCCGGTAACGGTATTGGTTATTCAACAGGTGCTGGTGGTACTGTAACACAATCAACAAGTAGAACTACTGGTGTCACCTTGAACAAACCATCAGGTCAAATTACATTGTTCTCACAAGCATTGGCTGCAGGTGCTGCAAATACTTTTGTATTAACAAATTCTACAATTGCTGCAAATGATTTTATATTATTGAATCACTTTAGTGGTGGCACACTAGGTAACTATGTTTTTGCTGCAAACACAAGTGCAGGTCAAGCAAACGTTACTGTTCGTGGTATTACAACAGTTACAGCTGAAGCACCAGTGATTCAATATGTAATCATCAAAGGCACAACAAGTTAATTAATTTTTAATTAAACTATGAATAATTTTGATAAAAACATGGAAGAAATCTTTGATGTAACTTCATCACCAACACCGGTGGTGCCTGTTGTAAAAAAACAACAGTTACCTGCGGTTGTAGATAAAGAAACACTTGAAGAAGATTTGACCGATGCATACGAACAAACTAAGGCCAATCTACAAGACTTGATTGACCAAGGTAAAGATGCAATGGCCGAAATCTTACAAATTGCAAAAGACGGTCAACATCCACGTGCTTTTGAAGTCTATGGTACGTTACTTAAAAATGTGGTAGACGCCAACAAAGAACTTCTTGCAGTTCAAAAACAAATGCGTGATATGGATAAAAAGAATCAAGCAAGTACCACAAATATTGATAAAGCAGCATTCTTTGTCGGTTCAACATCAGAACTCAATAAGTTGATTAAAGGCATGAATGAGTGAAAATAAAGATAGTTACCGTGACAATCCTTTATTAAAGAAGGTCGGTATTCAATTAAAATACACTAAAGAACAAGTAGAAGAGTTCATGAAGTGTGCAAAGGATCCAGTTTACTTTGCGGAACGATATATCAAGATTGTTAACGTTGACCGTGGTTTGATGCCATTTGAAATGTGGGACTTTCAGAAGGACATGATTCGTCTGTTCCACAAGAATCGTTTTGCTATCACCAAATGTCCTCGCCAGGTTGGTAAAACCACCACCTCCGTTGCGTATCTTCTTTGGTTGACACTATTCAACGATACACAAAACGTAGCCGTGCTGGCCAACAAAGGTTCTCTTGCACGGGATATTCTTGCAAAGTACCAATTGGCATATGAAAACTTACCAATGTGGTTGCAACAAGGTGTTGTAATCTGGAACAAAGGTAACGTAGAACTTGAAAATGGTTCTAAGATTCGTGCAGACTCAACATCTTCTGCTGCAATTCGAGGTGGTTCTTTTAACTGTGTATTCTTGGATGAGTTTGCTTTCGTTCCGGCAAATATTGCACACGAATTCTTTAACTCAGTTTACCCTGTAATTTCATCAGGTAAAACGACAAAGATTATTATTGTGTCTACACCAAACGGTATGAATCTATTCTATAAGATGTGGATGGATGCAATTGGTAAGAAAAGTGGTTATCAACCGTTCGAGATTCACTGGTCTATGGTACCAGGCCGTGATGAAGTATGGAAAGAAGAAACTATTCGTAACACCTCAGAAGAACAATTCAGACAAGAGTTTGAGTGTGAGTTCTTGGGTTCTACCAATACGCTTATCTCTGGCCAGAAATTGGCACAATTGGCATATATGGATCCGATTGCTAACCACGATAAGGTTAATATTTTTGAAATGCCAATAAAAGAAGATGGTGAAAAGAAAACTGACCACTTATATGCAATTTGTGTTGATGTTTCAGAAGGCAAGAACATGGATGCATCAGCATTTGTGGTCATGGATATTTCTGCTATGCCATATAAAATGGTTGCCACATACCACAGTTCGTCAATTCATCCAGTATTGTTTCCAACTGTAATTTACAATACAGCAAGATTATATAATGATGCATATGTGTTGGTTGAAATTAATAACACACCACAGGTTGCTGACATTCTACATAGCGAACTTGAGTATGAAAACTTATGGAAGGTGTTCACAGGTAACAAGAAACCACAACAACTGTCTGCTGGCTTTGCAAGAGGTGTACAGTTAGGTTTAAAAATGTCACCTCAAGTGAAACGTATAGGTTGCGCTAATTTAAAAATGTTGGTTGAGGGTGACAAGATGATTATCAATGACTTTGATGTTATCTCAGAATTGACCACTTTTGTGCAGGACAAAAACTCATTTGCTGCTGAAGAAGGTTCAAATGATGACTTGGTGATGTGTTTAGTGACATTTGCTTGGGCCACAACTCAAAAATACTTCAAAGAGATTGTAAGCCACGACATTCGTAAACAGTTTCAAGTAGAACATATGAATCAGGTAGACGATGAAACTCTACCAGAGCCAATCATTGAAGATGGTTTAAATCATGGACTTGAGTTGATGGATGGAGATTTATGGGACTCATCAGTTGGTGGAGACACCTATGGATCATTTATAAGAGATATGATGAAGAATTTATAAAAATAGTGTTTCATAAATAATCTTATGGTATTCAAATGCCAAACTCATAATAAATCAAGGAGAAGAAAAAAATGGCAAATCTATTATCTCCAGGCGTAAGCGTAAACGAAGTTAACCTGACTACCGTTGTGCCTTCCGTTCTGACCACAGCAGGCGCTTATGCAGGACCTTTTGTATGGGGTCCAGCACAAACAGTTATTCCAGTATCATCCGAAACAGTTTTATTGAACACTTTTGGTAAACCAGATAGCAACACTTATGCTTCGTTCTTTACCGCGGCTTCTTTCTTAGCTTACGGTAATAATTTGAATATTGTTCGTGCAGCCAATAATGCAACTTACAACGCTACTGCAAATGCAAATGCACAAGTTCAAATTGCAAATGCAAATGCATTCCAATACAGTTATTTGCCATCTGGCGCCGCAAACTCATTAGGTGCTTTCGTTGCACGTTATCCTGGTGCTTTAGGCAACTCATTGACAGTTTCTGTTATTGATGCTGGCGCAACAGCAAATCAGTTTGCAAATTGGAGTGTTCCACTTTACAACTCTGCTAACACAAATTATGCAAACACAGCATTGTCTGGTTACTTCAATAGTCAACCAAGTACAAGTTATACTGGCACACAATTAGGTGCAGCCAACGACCAAATTCACATTGCAGTTGTTGACACAGGCGGTTTGTTTACAGGAACAAAAGGTACGGTTCTAGAAACTTTTGCATATTTGTCTAAAGCTTCTGACAGTGTTGACGCAAATGGTCAATCAAACTATTACAAAAATGCTATTTTCAGTCAATCAAAATACATCTTTGCAGTTGATCCAGTAAATTATTCATCTACAAATGCCACATGGGGTAAAGCAACAGCAAATACTTCTTTTGCTACATTGTCTGGTGTTTATACATTACCATTGTATTCTGGTACAGATGCAACAATCACTGATGCTGACATTATTAATGCACAAAACTTGTTTGCAGATTCTACACAAGTTTCAGTTTCATTGATTATGACTGGTCCATATACAAGTTTGGCAGTTCAATCAAACGCAATCAACATTTCAGCCACACGCCGTGATGCAGTTACTTTTATTTCTCCACCACAATCCGCAGTAGTAAACAACTCTGGTAGTGAACAAACTAGCGTATTGTCATGGATTAATGCATTGTCTTCAATCACTGGTGGACCAACAGGAAGTTATGGTTTTGCCGACTCTGGTTGGAAATACATGTTTGACAAATACAATAACGTTTATCGTTGGGTTCCATTGAATGGTGATATTGCAGGTCTATGTGTATACACAGACACAGCCAATAATCCATGGTGGTCTCCTGCCGGTTTCAATCGTGGTGTTATCAAGAACGTTATCAAATTGGCATGGAATCCAGTACAATCACAACGTGATGCTTTGTATCAAGTTGCTGTTAATCCAGTTGCTTCGTTCCCAGGACAAGGTACAGTCTTGTTTGGTGATAAGACAATGCAAACACAACCATCTGCATTTGACCGTATCAACGTTCGTAGATTGTTTATCACACTTGAACAAGCAATTAAGAAGGCTGCTCAATATTCATTGTTTGAATTCAATGATGCATTTACACAAGCGCAGTTTGTTTCTTTAGTTACTCCTTTCTTGCGTAACGTACAAGGTCAACGTGGTATTCAAGCGTTCCAAGTTGTTTGTGATAACACTAATAACACACCACAAGTTATTAATAGCAATCAATTTATTGGTGACATTTACATTCAACCTGCTCGTTCTATTAACTTTATCCAGTTGAATTTTGTTGCAGTTGGAACTGGTGTTAATTTCTCAACAATTATCACTACAACAGCTTAATAAATAAGAACAAATAGGAGAATAAAATGGCATTTCAAATTAGCGATTTCACAACACGCCTAACAGGCGATGGCGCACGCCCAAATTTGTTCCAGGTAAGTATTCCAAATATTCCAACTGGACAAAATGCACCTGGTGCTAATCCTGCGGCTGGCAGTTCAAGCACATCTTTGTCTTTCTTGGCAAAGGCTGCTCAACTTCCAGGTTCTACATTGGGTGTTGTCCCAATGTATTACTTTGGTCGTGAAGTAAAGTTTGCTGGCAACAGAACATTTGCTGATTGGACAGTTACAATTGTTAACGATGAAAACTTCATCATTCGCAATTCTATTGAAGCCTGGATGAACTATATCAATAGTAATCAAGGTAACTTGAGAGGTACATCCGTACAAGCAAATAACTTCAACACCTCACAAGCATTAGGTTATACATCTGATGCTCACGTTTACCAGTATGCAAAAACTGGTGGTGCTGATGGTTTGGCTGGTGCTATTAAGGCATACGACTTTGTAGGTATGTTCCCAGTTGATATGTCTCCAATCGATTTAGATTGGGGAACAAATGATACTATTGAAGAATTCACAGTAACATTTGCATACCAATACTGGACATCTACAAATACTACTGTTACTACATCTTAATTTTGTCGAGGGGATTACGGTCCCCTTTTATGTGTTTTTGAACTGATAACTGGAAAAATATGGCCCAAAAGTTTAGTCTATTTGGTTTTACTATTTCTCGTCAAGAGGAAGAAGAAAACAAAGCAACGCAACAATCGTTCAGTCCACCACCGAGCGATGATGGTGCGTTAACAATTACTTCTGCGGCCTATTATGGTACGTATGTTGACTTAGACGGTACTGCAAAAAACGAGGTAGAACTCATATCTCGTTACCGTGAAATGGCTATGCAGCCTGAAATTGAATCGGCTATTGACGATATTGTCAATGAAGCGATTTGCCAAGATGATGACGGTAAGATTATTCAAATTGTTTTAGACGATTTGGATGTTCCAGATAAAATTAAAAAAGTTATTAAAACAGAATTTCATACTATCTTGCGTTTGTTGAACTATACCAACATGGCTCAAGATATTTTCCGTAGATATTATATTGACGGAAAGTTATATTATCATATTATTGTAGACAAAGAAAATCCTACAACCGGAATTAAAGAACTACGTTACGTTGATCCACGCAAGATGCGTAAGATTCGTGAAATTAAGAAACAAAAAGACGAACGTACCGGTGTAGAGGTAATGAATGTTGTTAATGAATATTACATCTACAATGATAAAGTTACGACAGGCACTTCAACCAATTATGGGCCTGTTGGTACCAGAATTACTACCGACTCTGTTATTTCTGTGGTTAGTGGACTTATGGATAGTCGCCGTGCGGTTGTATTATCTTACCTGCACAAAGCAATTAAGCCATTGAATCAGTTGCGTATGATTGAAGATGCGACAGTTATCTATCGTATCTCTCGTGCACCAGAACGTAGAATTTTCTATATTGACGTTGGTAATTTGCCTAAATTGAAGGCAGAACAATACCTACGTGATATTATGGTTAAGTATAAAAACAAACTTGTCTATGATGCAAATACAGGTGAAGTCCGTGATGACCGTAAGTTCTTATCCATGATGGAAGACTTCTGGTTGCCACGTAGAGAAGGTGGCAAAGGTACAGAGATTACTACACTACCAGGTGGACAGAACCTAGGTGAGTTGGAAGACGTTAAATACTTTGAGAAGAAACTGTATAAATCATTGAACGTTCCAGTCTCCAGACTTGATCCTAACCAATCCGGGTTCTCTTTAGGTCGTGTTGGTGAAATCACAAGAGATGAGTTGAAGTTTGCTAAGTTTGTTGCTCGTATGCGTAACAAGTTTTCTGACTTGTTCCATCAAGCGCTAAGAGTTCAGTTGGTACTTAAAGGTGTTTGTACTAATGAAGAATGGGATCAATTTAAAGAACACGTACACTATAGTTTTATCAAAGATAATAACTTCAGTGAACTTAAAGATGCTGAACTGATGACACAAAGATTGCAATTGTTAAGTTCAGTTGACCCATATACTGGCCGTTATTTTTCACAAGCTTGGATTCAACGCAATGTGTTGAGACTAAATGATGATGAAATCAAGATTATGCAAGACGAGATTGAAGAAGAAAAAGAAGCAGGTATTGGTTTGCCAGTTCAAGTTACAAATGATGTTGCACAACAACAAATGTTGTCACAAATTCAAATGGATGGTGCAGAACACCAAAATGACCTAGATATGAAATTGGATCAAAGTAAAGAAAAAAATCCAGAAAAAGTGGATGAAGGTTACAAACCAGTTTTAGATGTTGTTAAAAAATTAATCAACGGTTAATAGGAGACCAAAATGAACGCAAGAGACCTAATCGATTACGCAGTAAGTGATGACGCAGTTAATTTTAGAGCAGAACTGTATGCTGGAATTCATGACCGTGTAACTGCACACATTGAAGCCAAGAAACAAGAAATTGCTCAAGGTTTATTGAACCAAGAAGAAATGATGCCAACAAAGAAAATGAAAAAAGAAGAAGAAAAATGGCACATGAAAAAAGAAGAAGAAAAGCCAAAGCACGGCATGAGTGAAGAAGAAGATGAAGAAGAAAAAATGAAAATGAAGAAAGAAAAAATGAAAAAAGAAGGTTATTAATTTTAACTATAAATAGATAATATTTTAAAGAAGAACCATGGCCAATAAATTCACATATCAAGTTTTAAGAGATACACAAACAGACTCTGTTATTAAGTTAACTGGAGTGTTTGATGGTTCTGGTCAAGAAATTAATAACACACGCATTCAAGCAAATTCACTTTCAAATGCGTTGGCAACCAATGGTTTTCTTGTAGCAAATAATCAAGGTGGTTCTGCAAATACTCCGTTGTCTTACTATGATTTGCAATTAACTGGTTTGAAATACTACGTTAACATGCCATTTACAAGTACAAGTGCAAACTCTCAAGGTTCTGTTGAGTTATTTTGGAACGGTGCAGGTGCAACTCCAGCAGCACAATATGCAAACTCAGCAACAATTTTCCATTTAAATGCTTCTGGTGAATTTGGTTTGGGTGAACAACTACCTTCTATTACTAATAATTCTGGTACTTTGGCCAACGGATATATTGTTACAGCCAACGTAGGTAACGGCGATATCGGTGTTTACACACAAGGTGCCGCTGCAAACTGTTCATATACATTAATTGTTTCTTTGCGTAAAAACAATGCTATGTATCAACGTGGTCAGTTCAACGATCCAGCAGCATTCAACTACAAGCCTTACAACATTACACCGTAAGACTAGGAATAAACATGGCAAATATTTTCACATATCAAGTCTTGCGAGACACTACAGAAAAGGCAGTTATCAAACTGACTGCCAATTTTGATGGTTCTGGCCAAGAATATAACGTTTCCCGTATTGCGGCAAATACACTATATGGTGCTTTGACAAGTAATAACAATGTTATTCCAAACGGAACACCATTGTCTTATTACGGTTTAACTGTAACTAGAATTGGTTACAATATTGCTTCACAACAAAAGGGCTATGTTGAATTGTTTTGGACTGGCAACGGTGCAGCAAATAATGTGCCTATCATGAATATGGACCTTTGCGGTGAATATTCAGAAGACCAAGGTATGGTTTCTATTCCAAATAATGCAGTTGGTGCAACAGGTGACATCGGCGTTCAAACTATTGGTTTGGTAGCAAATTGCGCTTACACACTAATTATTGAGTTGCGTAAACAAAACGAATACTATCAACGTGGTCAATTTAATGATCCTGCTGCATTCAACTATAGACCATACAACGTAACACCATAATAGGTACAATAATGAAACTCATTAAAGAAATCAACGAAACAGTCAACTATCTGACAGAAGGTGCAGATGGTAAAAAAGAACTGTACATAGAGGGTCCATTCCTTGTTGCTGAAAAGAAAAACAAAAATGGCCGCCTATACGAATACAATACGATGAAAAAAGAAGTTCATCGTTACACAGAAGAATACATCAACAAGCACCGTGCTTTTGGTGAACTAGGACATCCAGATTCTCCAACCATTAACTTAGACCGTGTATCACACATGATTGTTGGTTTACGTGAAGACGGTAATCAATGGATTGGTAAAGCAAAAATTTTAGAAACTCCAATGGGTCAAATTGCTCGTCAACTTATTGAAGGCGGTGCACAACTAGGAGTTTCTTCAAGAGGTATGGGTTCATTGAAAAATGTTAACGGTGTTAATGTTGTTCAACCCGACTTTTATCTAGCCACAGCGGCGGATATTGTAGCAGACCCTTCTGCGCCTGGAGCATTTGTTCAAGGCATTATGGAAGGAAAAGAATGGATGTTGGTAAATGGTGTTTGGACTGAAGTAGAACACGCACAAGCGATTAGAGAAATCAAATCAGCATCACGTGCGGATGTCGAAGCAGTAAGTCTTCGCATATTTGAAAACTTCATGAAAAAACTATAACCTATAAATATTCAATACAAAATCAAGGAGATTTTTAAATGTCAAAAAGATTCAATCTGTCAGAAGCCGCTAAAGCAGTATTAGGTGAAGGTTCTAAAGAAACCTTTGATTCTAATATTATGGCAAAAAGAGGTATGCGTGGCCAAGATGCTCACAAAAAAGGTGAAGTTGGTGACGATAGACTTCAAGCATCAGTAGCCTATGGCGAAAAAGATGCAGGTATTATTGGTCATTCACCAGAAGTTAATGATGATGAATTGCCAGATTACCTAAAAGGTACTCCAAGCGCAACTCCTCCAGGTGCAACACCACCTGTTGGTTCTGAAAAGAACGACCAACACCTAGGTACAGTTGGTTACAATACATATTCTGGTCAACCACAACAAACTATGGGTCGTAAAGACGTTATGCACCCAACTACTGTTGCAACAATGACTAACCATATTGACCAAATTCGTGACCGTATTGCAGGTAAATTGCCAGCAAACACATTCGGCATGAACAAAGGTTCTACATTCCAGCACTATGATGGTTCACAAACAGCAGGTTCACAAGCACAACACGTTAACATGGAAGCATTAGATATGTCTGATGACGTTCGTGCATTGTTGGCTGGTGAAAACCTATCAGAAGAATTTGCTGCTAAAGCAACTACAATTTTTGAAGCTGCCGTTGCTGCTCGTATTCAAGTTATTGCTGAACAAGTTGAGTCTAACTTGGTAGAACAATTCAATGAAGCCGTAGAACAAGTTAAAGAAGATTTGGCATCCAAAGTTGATGACTATCTAAACTATATGGCTGAAGAATGGATGAAAGAAAACGAATTGGCCGTAGAATCTGGTCTACGTGCTGAAATTGCTGAAGACTTTATCGGCGCTCTACGCAATGTATTTGTTGAACATTACATTGATATTCCTGAAGACAAAGTTGATGTTGTTGCCGAAATGGCAGACAAAGTGTCTGAATTGGAATCTCAATTGAATGAACAAATCAACCGTAGCGTTGAAATGTCTAAAGAATTAAACGAACATAAAAAAATTGAGGCTATCTACGCAGTGTGTGAAGGCCTATCGCAAACTCAAGTAGAAAAATTGAAATCACTCGCAGAGGGTGTGGAATTTACTACTGAAGAAGAATTTGCGGCAAAGTTGTCAACATTAGTTGAATCTTATTTCAACGTTGACGTAAAAGTTGCAGACAATTCTGCTTTAGATGATGAAGTCCACATTGAAGAAGACAAAAAGACTACTAAGTCTTTGGATCCTTTGATGGAACAAGTCGTTGGCATTCTTAATAAAAGAGTGTAATCAATAAAAATTTAAGTTAAACAATAGGAGACATTCACATGTTCATGACAGAAGAACTACAAAAGAAATGGGAACCAATCTTGGAACACCCAGAATTGGAATCCATTAAAGACCCATACAAAAGAAGCGTTACCGCTCTAGTATTGGAAAACCAAGCACAAGCGATGGCTCAAGACCGTCGTATGTTGAACGAAACTGCATCCGATCCAGGTCCAACTAACGTTACTGGTTCTGGTATCAGCAACTTCGACCCAATCTTAATCAGTTTGGTTCGCCGTTCATTGCCTAACTTGATTGCTTATGACGTTGCAGGCGTTCAGCCAATGACAGGTCCTACAGGCCTAATCTTCGCAATGCGTGCTCGTTACAGCAACCAACAAGGTTCTGAAGCTTTTTATAACGAAGCTAACACAATCTTCTCTGGTAACACTTCTTATACCAACTACGGTTCTACCTACGGTGGTCAACAAGCTTTCAGAGGTGATGCTGCTGGTGTAAGCGATACATTGTCTAACACACAAACAGCAGTTGCTGGTGCTAACACAATCACAACTGGTACTGCTATGCCAACAAGCATTGCTGAATACCTAGGTTCTGATGCTAACGCAGTGTTCCAACAAATGGCATTCTCTATCGAGAAAGTTACTGTTACTGCATCTAGCCGTGCATTGAAAGCTGAATATTCTCTAGAACTAGCACAAGACTTGAAAGCAATTCACGGCCTTGACGCTGAAACAGAATTGTCTAACATTCTGTCTACAGAAATTCTTGCTGAAATTAACCGAGAAGTTATCCGTACAATCTATACAACTGCTAAGATTGGTGCTCAATACGGTACAACAACAGCTGGTTACTTTGACTTGGATACAGACTCCAACGGTCGTTGGTCTGTTGAACGTTTCAAAGGTTTGATTTTCCAAATCGAACGTGATGCTAACGTTATTGCAAAACAAACTCGTAGAGGCAAAGGTAACGTTCTGATTGTTTCTTCAGACGTTGCTTCCGCTATGGCTATGGCTGGTGTGTTGTCTTACACTCCATCCCTACAAGCTGACCTACAAGTTGACGATACAGGCAATACATTTGCTGGTATGTTGCATGGTCGTATCAAAGTGTACATCGATCCATATTATGGTGGTTACACATCTAACCAAGAATTAGTTACAATCGGTTATAAAGGTTCTTCGCCTTATGACGCTGGTTTGTTCTACTGCCCATACGTTCCTCTACAAATGGTTCGTGCAGTTGACCAATTCACCTTCCAACCAAAAATTGGTTTCAAAACCCGTTACGGTATGGTTGCAAACCCATTTGCAGAAGGTCTAACAGCTGGTAACGGTCGTTTAGATGCACAATCTAACGTTTACTATAGACTGTTCGCAGTTAAAAACCTAATGTGATGGTTTAAAACTATATGTAAAAATATAGTAAAGTCACCAAAAAGAGTGACAATTCAAAAGGGAATCGCAAGATTCCCTTTTTTTGTTTGATAAATACATATAGTTCTTAACAATTATTAAAATGAAACCAACATATCTGTACATAAAGCAGCACACATTAACCAAATTGAAATATTTTGGTAAAACGACCAAAAAAAGTCCAATAGAATACCTGGGATCAGGTAAATATTGGAAAAAACATATCAAAAAACACGGCGAACAACATGTTGAAACAATTTGGTGTCAACTATTCACAGACAAGAATGATTTGGAAAAATTTGCTTTGAATTTTTCAAAAGACAACAACATTGTGGAATCAACAGAATGGGCAAATTTAAAAAACGAAAATGGATTGGATGGTGGGTTTGATAAACACACAATAGAATCAAACAAAAAAAATAGTGATAAGGCAAAACAAAGGTGGAACTCTGGTGTATATGATGTTGAGAAATTGAGATTAAGCAGAATAGGGTTTAAACAACCACAGTCACAAAAAGATTCCGTATCAAAAGCTTTATCAAAAAGTTGGAACGTAACGTCACCCCAAGGCACAACACACACCATCAATAATTTAAGAGAATTTTGTAAGAACAACGGTTTAGACCAAGGAAATATGGTCAAAGTTTCCCAAGGCATATTGAAACAACACAAAGGATGGAAGTGTGTAAAGATTTGTTTGTCATTATTCGGAAACATTGATCCTACCTAAATATTTGGGTATGGAGAGTTTCCGTACCACTTTATAAAGGAGTTATTATGTCTACAGTAGTCGTTACAGTTGTTTCTCAAGAACAACAATTTCCAGCCGGCACAGAAACAGCCGGTATCAAAGTTACTTTGGCTGGTGCACCAGACCAAGTTTTAACAGCAGCACCATATGTTGCTACATTTGAAAATGTTGAAGCAGGCGAATTTGCTATTACAGCACAAACATTTGATAAATCTGGTAATGCTTTGGGTGCACAAATCACAGGTTCAGTTACAATTGCAGCTCCAGCGCCAGCAGTAGAACCTGCACCAGCAGAAGTTGTTGATGCCGTTGCAGCAGTTGTAGCAGCACCAGCAGCAACACCAGAAGAAACCGCAGCTGCTGTTCAAGCAGTTGTAGATGCTTCTCCTGCAGCTGACCATCCAGAAGCTGCCGCAGTTGTTACAGCAGTTGCAACAGCACAAGCTGAAGCACCAGCAATTGAAGAACCAACAGCAGCCGCAGCAGCTACAGCCGCAGTCGCAGCAGTTGCAACAGCACCAGCAGAAACAGTTACAAGTCCTGAAGCAGTTACAGCAGCAATCGTTGCCGCAGTTGCAGCAGCACCAGCAGTAACTGATCCAGCAGCACAAGAACAAGCCGCAGCAGCAGTTGCAGCCGTTGTTACTGCCGCTACAGGTACAGAACCAACACCAGAAACTACAGCAGCAATTGCCACAGCAGTTGCAGCAGAACCAACTCCTGCACCAGCAGTTGAAGTTTCTGTTGATGTTCCTGCTTCATTGTCTGTTGAAGTAAAGTAATATGATTAGATATATCATGGAACTAATTAAAGAATTTATTCAAAAATTAGTTCAAAGGTTTGTAAAACAACCTGTAAAAATTGATGTGCCTGTGTCTTTTACTACGCAGATAAAGTAAAAAAAGAACCGCCTTCGGGCGGTTTTTTGGTGTCCTAAATAGATGTATGACAGCATTAAACAGAACACCAGCTAACACCAATTTTTTACAACCGTCAAAATTTATATTGGCATTCAATAGACTGCCAACGGTTCAGTATTTCTGCCAGGAAGCAAACTTACCTGGTGCAAGCATCGGTACAACCGAATTCAATACACCATTAGTGAATGTTCCTATTGCAGGAACCAAAATTAATTACAATGAATTCAATGTTACTTTTATGGTTGATGAACAAGCTCAGTCTTGGATTGAGTTATATAAATGGATGTTAGCCATTGCATCACCAAAAAGTTTGGCTGATAGAGCACTGAATAATCAGTTACAAAACACATTTACGGCAACAGATAGTTATTATTCTGATTCAAATTTGACCGTAATGTCAGCACTAAATAATCCATTGATTAGTATAAAATTTCATAGAATGTTTCCGGTCTCATTGTCGGATATTCAGTTTGACACAAAAGAGTCTGCTGACACAATCATAACAGCAAATGCAACATTCAGATACGAATACTTTGATATAGAAAATTATTAACTTTACTTTTATATTATGAACAAACTTGATGAAATCTTAAAGTCCTGGGAATCTGACGCCGATATTGACCAAACGGAACCCGGCAAAGAACTCCTAAAAATCCCAAAACTACACAGTAAGTACATTGACGTTCTGATTAAGAATAAAATGGCTGCAAAGAAAGCCAACTTTGATTACTTGCGTATGCGTAAACTCAAATGGGAATACTATACAGGCAAAATGTCACAAGAAGAATTGGATGAACAAGGTTGGGAGCCATTCCGATTCACACTCAAGTCTGACATTTCATTTTACCTAGAATCTGACCAAGACCTAATCAAACTACTAGAAAAAAAGATTTACCATGAAGAAGTGGTAACCGTGGTAGAGTCTATCATGGGTGAAATCAAACAACGTGCATGGGAATTGAAGTCTTATATTGATTGGGAGAGATTCATTGGAGGACAATAAAGAACACCTAGAGATAACCAAAGTTAATGAGGTTTATCTCAAAGTAAAATGTGAACGTCATGTGGCGCAAGAATTGTCAGACTTCTTCACATTTTTTGTACCAGGCCATCAATTTGTTCCAGCATTCAGAAACAGAATCTGGGATGGCAAGATTCGTTTGTTTGACCTGAGAAACAACAATCTTTACATTGGTCTATTAAGATACCTTGAAGAATTCTGCACCGAAAGAGATTATGCGTTCTCACACAACTTTGTGGAAGATGAATTCTCTTTATATCATGCTAAGAAGTTTATTGAAACTCTAGGTCTACCATTTGAGGTTCACGACCACCAAATAAATGCATTTATTCATGCAATGCAAAGTCGCCGTGCAATGCTTATTTCACCAACGGCTTCAGGTAAATCTTTAATCATTTATATGTTGGTGAGACAACTATTTGATTATCAACAACTCAAAGGCCTTATTATTGTACCAACAACATCTTTGGTTGAACAACTTTCTAAAGATTTTGAAGACTATGGCTGGGATTCTGAAAAAAATGTACACAAAATATATCAGGGTAAAGAAAAACACACCGATTTACCTGTAACTATCTCCACATGGCAGTCATTGTATAAAATGCCTACACAATACTTTGAACAGTTTGATTATATCATTGGTGATGAAGCACACTTATTCAAGGCACAATCATTAACTTCAATTCTTACTGCATGTATCAATACCAAATATCGCATAGGACTTACTGGAACACTTGATGGTACTAAAACACACAAGTTAGTATTAGAGGGTTTATTTGGGCCAGTGGAGAAAGTAATCACCACTAAGGAGATGATTGATAAGAAGATTGCTTCTTCTTTTGAAATTAAATGCTTGATATTGAAACATCCTGAAGATGTTTGTGATGAAATGAAGAAGGCAGATTATCAAGAAGAAATTCAGTACCTAATTGCATGTGAGGCTAGAAATAAATTCATTAAAAATCTAGCGGTTAGTTTAGGTAATAATACATTAATATTATATCAAATGGTTGATAAACATGGCAAGCTCCTGTATAATATGATTAAGAATACGGAGAAGATAGGTAATCGAAAAGTATTTTTTGTCCACGGTGGAACAGACACAGAGGACAGAGAAGAAATCAGAAGGATTATGGAGTTAGAAAATGATGCCATTATTGTGGCATCTTTTGGTACATTTAGTACCGGTATTAACATTAAGAACCTTCATAATATTATCTTTGCATCTCCGTCTAAAAGCAGAGTGAGAAACCTACAGTCTATTGGCCGTGGACTTAGAAACTCAGAAGGTAAAGAAATTGCCACATTGTATGATATTGCAGATGATATGAGGGTTGGAAAACATATGAATTTTACATTACGACATTTTGTGGAACGAGTGAAGATATATACGGAAGAGAAGTTTCCATTTAAAACTTACAAGATAGGACTAAAAAAATGAACAATGTAAAACTTGTCCGACTACAAAATGGAAGTGATATCATTAGTGTTATAGAAGAAATAATGGAAGGCCATTATCTTTTGACTGACCCAATGATATTTGATGTGACAAACAGAGGTACAACCTCTCACATCATGTTGAGTTTTTTCTTACCTCAACAACTGGTACAAAAGAATGAAGTTATTTTAAACAACAAAGATATTTTGTTTATCACAACACCAACCGAAGACTTTGCTGAATACTATGAAAACTCTGTAGATAATCTCAAAAGAATGGAATCTGAAAGTGAGTTCCATGAAGAAGTTCAAGAAGAACTTAGTGAAAGAATTAAAGGACTAATTGTCCAAGCTTTTGAGAACATGGAAGTTGATACAGAAGGTAAAACAATTCATTAATCTCAATGGTCAACACCGAGACTTTAACACTTGTCAAGCGATTTGTCAACAAAAATTATGGTATATTTGAATGAGCACTAAACATTACATCAACAACGCAGACTTTCTACAAGCTTTAATTGCCTATAAGGAACGTAAAGTTACCAATCCTAATGAACCAATACCAAATTATATTGGTGAATGTTGGATGAAGATTGCCGAAGGACTATCACATAAACCTAACTTCATCAATTATCCTCACAGAGAAGATATGATAGGAGATGGTATTGAAAATTGTCTCATGTACTTTGAGAACTTTGATCCTACTAAGTCAAAGAATCCATTTGCCTATTTCACTCAAATCATATATTATGCATTCTTACGTAGGATTCAGAAAGAGAAAAAACAACTCTATGTGAAGTACAAATCTACGGAACAGCTTGGTATTTTGGATGAATTTGAAATGTTGGAAACTGAGGGTGGTGGTAACAGGCAGTTTGAACTGTATGATAACATTGCTGAGTTCATTGAGAACTATGAAGAAGGCCAACAGAAAAAGAAAGACGATAAAAAGTCTACCAAAAAACCAAAGGGTATTGAAAACTTTTTAGAATGAAAGCACCAAAATGTATAAATAAAACATACACACTTTGGAGCATTTATGCCTAATCAATTTCCATCATCTTCTAAAGAAAATAGATTAAACGCTATAAACAACGGCGAAAAAATTTACGATGGTATTCCATGTAAAATTTGTGGTTCAACAAAAAAACATGTTTCAAGTTATAGTTGTGTTGAATGTAATGTAAAACGAAATTTACCCAAGTTATATGACAAAAACTTAATGTCTAAGTATAGAACAAAAGAAAAAGTTCAATTATACTGGGAAAACAATAAAGATAAAGCAAAAGAGATTGATAAAAAGTATAACCAATCGGAAAAAGGTAAAATTGCAAATACGACCAAAGCGGCAAAAAGAAGGGCCAGAGTTAAAAATCAATTGCCAAATGATGCAAATTTTGATATGATTAAAAAGATATATGAAGAATGTCGTAATCTTAGTTTAGAAACAGGAATACCACATGAAGTGGATCATATTATTCCTATTGCTGCTGGTGGATTACACCATCAAGATAACTTAAAAATTTTGACACGAACAGAAAACCGAAAGAAAGGTCATAAAATCATATTATGAAGGTTGGAATTATAACAGATACCCACTTTGGAGCACGAAATGACTCAACACACTTTTTGGACTACTATGAAAAGTTTTATAGAGATACTTTTTTTACTAATCTGGATAATTGTGGCATTACCAATTTGCTTATACTTGGCGATACTTTTGATAGACGTAAGTACGTTAATTTTTATTCTCTAAAACGAACAAAGGAGATGTTCTTCGATGTGCTTGCAGAAAAGAATATTCAAGTATACATGTTGGCTGGCAATCATGATACTTATTTTAAAAACACTAATGACGTTAATTCAGTAGACTTGTTGTTGCGTGAGTATAGTAATGTTACAGTCATTGATACACCACAAACAATTAACGTAGATGGTAATGATATCTGTATGATACCTTGGATTTGTCCAGAAAATTACCAAGATTGTATGTATGAAATTAATAACACAAAGGCCAAGGTGTGTATGGGCCATTTTGAAATTGCAGGTTTTGCCATGCACCGTGGCATGCCTTCAGAAGAAGGATTAGATAGAAATGTTTTTAGAACTTTTGACCATGTTTTTAGCGGCCACTATCACCATAGGTCTAACAATGGGAATATTCAATATCTTGGTAATCCATATGAACTTACCTGGCAAGATTACGCTGATCCTCGTGGTTTCCATTTCTTTGATTTGGATTCCTATGAGTTGGATTTTATACAAAATCCTAATGTCATGTTTCACAGGTTAGTCTATGATGATAAAGCTTTATCAATTTCTGATGTATTAAAAATTGATATGAACAAATATACCAACACCTATGTTAAGGTTGTGGTAGCCAACAAAACTAATCCATATCTGTTCGACCAATACATGAATCATTTGTATTCGGTAAATCCACTCGATATTACCATTGTTGAAGATGCTTTAGACTTGACAGATGATAATGAAGGTGATACAATCGATGAAGCCGAGGATACTGTAACTATTATTAACAAATATGTTGATGCATTACAGAATGAAGGTATTGATAATAACAGGCTTAAATCCATGATGCGTGAATTATACGTGGAGGCCTTGAACTTAGAACAAGCATGATAAAGTTTCAGACTATTCGTTGGAAGAATTTGTTAAGTACAGGTAACTCTTTTACTGAAATCAAACTTGATAAATCTCCCAACACTTTGATTATTGGTAACAATGGTGCAGGCAAGTCCACAATTCTGGATGCTCTGTGTTTTGTTTTGTTTGGTAAACCTTTTCGTAAGATTAATAAACCAAACCTTGTAAACTCAATTAACAATTCAGACACTGTAGTTGAGATTGAATTCACTATTGGCAAGAAACACTACAAAGTTATTCGTGGTATCAAGCCTAATACGTTTGAAATCTATCTTAATGGTAATTTACTGAATCAAGATGCTAAGGCAAAAGACTACCAAGACTTCTTAGAGAAATCTATTCTCAAGTTTAACTATAAGTCATTCACGCAAATTGTCATCCTTGGTTCGGCATCTTTTGTTCCTTTTATGCAGTTGACTCCTGCTGACCGCAGAACAATCATTGAAGAACTGTTGGACATTCAAATCTTTACTGCCATGAACGGTCTTATCAAAGAACGCATGTCAGCTATCAAAGATACAACTACAAAAAACAAGTATGCAATGGAACTTGTGTCTGAAAAGATTCAGATGCAAAAGCAAAACATTGAAGAAAGCAAGAAGAACAATGAATATGAAATTGTAGGTAGAAAAGAAGAAATACAGACAAATCAGAAACAGGCCGAACAACTATCAAAAGACATTGAGTTGATTCAAAAACATATCGATGCGTTGAACAAAAAGATTGCTGACAAAGCGTCTATTGAAACAAAAAGTAAAAAGTTACTCCAACTAGAAGCCAAGATTGAAACTTCTATTAAGAAGGTTGAAAAAGACATTGCTTTTTACCACAACAACGATAACTGTCCGACCTGTAAACAGGTTCTTGATGCTGATTTTAAACAAGACCAAATCAACGAACATTCGGCAAAAGTGTTGTTACAGAAAGATGGTTTGTGCGAATTAAACAAAGAATATAGTAAGTTGCAAACCCGTTTAGATGATATTATGAAAATCTCTAAACACATTACGGAACATAACAACGAAATCGTTAAGCACAACTCAACCATTTCGGCCATTAATAAGTATACAAAGAAACTTAATGCTGAGATTGAAGTTCTTTCCAAACAGAAAGATACCTTAACTGAAGATAACCAAAAGTTGAAAGACTTGAAAACAGAATTGTCTGGATTGGTGAAAGACCAAGAAGCACTTTCTGTTGATAAACATTATCATGAATACGCAGCATCATTGTTGAAAGACAATGGTATCAAGACAAAGATTATCAAGCAGTATCTGCCTATCATCAATAAATTGGTGAATAAGTATTTAAAAGCCATGGACTTCTTTGTCAACTTTAACTTGAATGAAAACTTTGAAGAAACAATCAAGTCACGACACCGTGATGAGTTTAGTTACTCTAATTTTTCAGAAGGTGAAAAGATGCGTATTGACTTGGCTTTGTTGTTCACATGGCGACAAATTGCTAAGATGAAAAACTCAACAAATACCAACTTGTTGATTCTGGATGAAGTATTTGATTCCAGTTTAGATGGTGTTGGTACGGATGAATTTTTAAAATTGATTCATGACATGGGCAGCGAAACAAATATTTTTGTTATCAGCCATAAAGGTGACCAACTTTTTGATAAGTTTAGGTCCATTGTTAAATTTGAAAAGAAGAATAACTTCTCACAGGTGACTAAATGAGTGAAATAAAACCAATTGATGGTGTCTTTAAATTTGACACTTCTGATGTATTAAAGGGTGATGTAAATCCTAAAATCGAAACGATTGAAACTTTTGATTTAGTATCTCCTGATGATCCGATTCTACGTGAGGTTATGCCGCATTTTGATTTCGATAATGCAATCATTAATCCAAATGATTTTGCATCTTCATTAGTTGAAACTTGTAAGAAGAATAGTGGTATCGGATTATCTGCAAACCAATGTGGTTTTCCATATCGTGTTTTTGTGATGGGTTCTGGTGATAATTATGTTGCTCACTTTAATCCTGAAGTAATTGAATCTTCGGGAGAATCCCATATGATGGAAGGTTGTTTATCTTTTCCATTATTAGGATTGCGTGTTACTCGTCCTGCTGAAATTGTGGTAAAATACCAAGACTTTAATGGTAAAGAACATACTGCAAAATATGTTGGCATTTCTGCTCGTTGTTTCTTGCATGAGCTTGACCACATGAACGGAATAGTATATACTGACCGTGTAAAACCATTGGCTCTCAAATCTGGTTTAGATAAACGAAACAAAATGATTAAGAAAATGGCTCAATATCAAGCACTAATGATGAAACAGGCAAAACAAAAAAATGGCAAAAACTCCGCTAGAGTTCGTTGAGAAACAATGGGTTGAATGGCAGGAAATCAATCCTGGCCATGAACATATTGATGAAGAACAACTAAAGAAAACACTTATTGAAGATTTAACTTATGCATCCTCAATGGATGTTAGAGAATACACTTTGTACCAAAAATGGTGTGAAGTCAAAGAACGTTATCCCGTAAAAGATGTATCTACATTGTGGGGTGATGAAGTACACATGGTTAATAAAGAACAAGAAAAGTTAATTCAAAAAGTTAAAAACAACTTTTGGGTTCCTAGTTCTCCAGATGATTATGAAAAGTTAGAACCTATTATGCAGTTACATAATGGTGATTTGGCTGAAACATGGAATGCCATTCGTACATTCTCGTCTACCATGAAAAACAATTCTAACATTGGTCGTAATCTATTTTACACCGTTGTTGATGGTAGGTCTGGTAAGTATCTTGGTGTTATTTGCATTTCATCCGACTTCTTAGACTTGACACCACGTGACAATGCTATCGGTTGGTCTAGAGATGTTAAGACACAACAAGGCATGATTAATCACACAGCAATTGGTTCTACGATTGTGCCCCTACAACCACTTGGTTATAATTACATGGGCGGCAAGTTGTTGGCTTTGTTGTGTTTGTCTGATACAGTTCAACTAGATTGGAAAGTTCGTTATGGAGACACTCTTGTCGGCGTTACTACAACGTCACTCTATGGAAAGACCAAAGCCAATGGGCTTTCTCAATATGATGGTTTGGAACATTGGCAGAAAATGGGATTCTCTAGTGGTTCTGTTGCGTTTGAGCCTAAGCGTTCTACTTCTAACATGGTTTACAAATGGATCAAAGAAAATCATACGAGAAAATACTTTGAATGGTGGGAAGCAACCAACACACAAGGACTTCCACTAAAGCGTGACCACAAGAATCGTTCATTGAATTTTGCTTATGGCAAACTAAAAATTCCAAAAGAGTTGATTCGTACCGAACACCAACGTGGAATTTATTTCTCTCCTTTGTATAATAACACAAATGAATTTCTCCGCAAAGAAATTGGTGACAAAGATTTGGTTAAATCATTTGATACATCCGAGGAAGCACTCACAAACATTTGGAAAAGTAAGTATGCCAAACCTAGGATTCGGCAACTACAAAAGAAAAACCAGGTTTCATATGAATCTTTATTCTATGATGACCTGATTTATTTGTCCTGGGATGAAACCAAGGCCAAATACCTACCACAAGTTGGTAGATAACCACAAGTATACCACAAATATGCTTGACAAGTGACATACATAAGTGTATGATGTTGATTCTCTCGCAATGAGAGTTTTTTTAAATTATTAGGAGTCTATATTATGAGCAATCTATCCGCAAAAACCCGTATTCTTAACGCCTTGAAGCAAACTGAAGGTTACAACACTTTCACCGTTAAGTCTGCACAACGCCGTTTCGGAATCAAGAACGTTTCTGCACGTATCGATGAACTTCGTCAAGAAGGTCATTGCATTTATACAAACACAAAGACTGTTAACGGCAAGAAAATCAATGTTTATCGTCTTGGTACACCAACTAAATCTTTGGTTCGTACCGCATTGGCAGCTGGTGCTTCTTTGACTGCTTAATTGACACACGGAACCCTTCGGGGTTCCTATTTTTTATTAACTTGGAGTTCACATGGAAATTTCAATCAAAACAGAAGAACTAAGAAAGTATAGTATCTTCGTTGCCACCCCAATGTACGGTGGTATGAATCACGGTCTATACATGAAAGCATGTTTGGACTTGCAAGGACTTTGTATGCAATATGGCATTCAGGTCAAATTCTCATTCTTGTTCAATGAATCACTAATTACACGTGCTCGTAACTATTTGGTTGATGAATTTATTCACCGTTCCGAATGTACACACTTATTGTTCATTGACTCAGACATTAACTTTAATCCACAAGATGTTATCGCAATGTTGGCTTTGGATAAAGATGTTATCGGTGGTCCTTATCCTAAGAAAGCAATCAAGTGGCGTTCTGCCGTTAAAGCTATGGAAAAGAATCCAAATATTGATCCACAAACTCTCGAAAAGGTTGTTGGTGACTTTGTTTTCAATCCAGTTAAAGGTACTGCACAGTTTAACGTGACAGAACCATTGGATGTATTAGAAATTGGTACTGGTTTCATGATGGTTAAACGTGATGTTTTCACCAAAATGGAAGAAGCATATCCAATGATTCGTTATCGTCCAGACCACGTTGGCCAAGCCAACTTTGATGGTTCTCGTTATATTCACGCATTCTTTGATACCGTGATTGATACTAAAGACTCTATCACAGGTGGTGGTTCAGACCGTTATCTGTCAGAAGATTATATGTTCTGTCAAATGTGGCGTAAATTGGGTGGAGAAATCTACTTGTGTCCATGGATGAGAACTGCACACATTGGTACATATCACTTCCACGGAGATATGCCAGCTGTTGCTAATTTCGTTGGAGAAATGTAAAATGACAACAACAGGATACCGCAACAGTGATGATGATGTTTCTTCACCTATCGATGTTCCTGTTTCCGTCACGGCACAGGTTCAAGAACTTGGCCGCAAATTTGATGGTGGCAAACTAGAATATGGTTTGTTGCCACCATTTGCTTTAGATGAAGTCGTAAAGGTTCTCACCTTTGGTGCACAGAAATATGAACGAGATAACTGGCAAAAAGTTCCAGATTCTAAACGTAGATATTTTGACGCATTACAAAGACATGTGTGGGCTTGGAAACGTGGCGAACAAGATGATCCAGAATCTGGTATTCATCACTTGGCACATGCTATGTGCTGCTTGATGTTTCTTTATGAACATGATACAATCTATTCCAAAGAAACTTTACATAATGAGGAAAACAAATGAAACTATCTACTGAAACACTTACCGTATTGAAGAATTTCTCTACGATTAATCAAAACCTTGAATTCAAACAAGGTAATAAATTGACAACAATTTCTGCTGGTAAATCTGTCTTGGCGCAAGCTCTTCTCAAAGATGAATTTCCACAAGACTTTTGTGTCTATGATTTGAACCAGTTCTTGTTGGTTCACTCTATGTTCAAGGGTGATGTTGACCTTGAATTTGATGCATCTAATATTACATTCCAAGGTGGTCGTAGTAAGACCAAGTATCGCATGGCATCTAAAGATACCATCGTTGTTCCTCCAGAAAAAGAAATCAAGTTGGCTGTGATTGATTATTCTTTCACGTTGTCTGATGTTGACTATGCAGAAATCATGCGTTCTGCTGCAATTCTATCGTCACCTAATATTGCATTGAAGTCTGATGGTGAGACTGTTGACCTTGTTGCATATGATGCCAAGGATGATTCACAACACACCAGTTCCATCAAGGTTGGTGATGGTAATGGTAAATCTTTCAACCTTGTGTTTAAGACCGAAAACTTGAAGATGATTCAAGGAACATATGATGTTCAAATCTCTTTCAAAGGTTTGGCTAACTTCAAAAACACTAAAGAAGAAATTCAATACTGGATTGCAATTGAATCTAAAGAAAGTACCTTCTAAATATGACTAACCAAGTTCAAACATTATATGGCACCTTTGATGAGAAACAATTAAGAGCTCTCAAGGGTTACATTGAAGAAATTGTGGTATGCATGTCACGAGCAAAAGCAACATCACAATCTATGGCTGACATGGTAAGTCTTGCCCATGACGAATTAAAAATCCCTAAGAAGATTATCAAACGCATGGCCAAGGTTCAATATAACCAGTCACTGCAAGAAGAAGTTGCAGAATTTAAAGAGTTTGAGGCTCTTTTGGAGAGTATTAAAGATGTTAAGTAAACTATTTGGTCTATTCAAGTCTAAACCTGTAGAAAAACAACCAGAACCTATCGTAGAAACTGCACCTTTGGTTCAGTTGGGTCCTGAAAAAACTGAAGTTCTTACAAAGACAGAAGTTATTGAATCACCAACACCACAACAACTTGAAGATGCTTTTAAAGAAGAAGAATTGGTTGGGAATCCAATTCCTATGCCAGGAACCATTGGTAGTGCTACTATTAAATTTGTTGAAGAACCAAAGTATGAAAAAGACGATGGTGCTTTGACTGATACACAAGTTGAACAAGTCGCTGAAACAGTAAAACCTGTTGCAAAGAAACGTACACCACGTAAAACTGTTGCAAAAGCACCTGCAAAGAAGGTCACTAAAAATGGAAAAAGCAACTCGTAGGTCTTTTGCCAAAACATTAGGCCTTGCTGGCCTACTTGTTGCTGGTATTGAAGGTTACAAGGAAGTGAAAGAACGTATTGTATATAAACAAGACGAGATTCCTTCCGAAGAACTACAAAAACAGATTGATAGTAAACCTGTGTTGCAATTGAGTGCAACATACGGTAAAGAAATGCCACCACAGAAATACCTTGGAACAAACATGTATGTTATATCGGGTATAGGCCCAAGATACAAACCTGGTACAGAGAAAAAAGTCCAGGTGAATATTGTTCCTGGTCCTGATGGTAAGTTATACGTCAAAGAACTTGACCAATGGCGTAGAATCTGATACAATGAATTTGGAAGTTACAACTTCCAATATCAAAGGACTATACCCCTTTGATTTTTTAAACGTAACGTTAACCAAAGGAGAAAAAATGTTACATAAAATTATTGATATTGTTGATAAAAATCCAAAACTTACACCTAAAAAATTAAGTTATTATAGGTCCACATTAAGTGTTCCTTTGGATACGTACTCACAAAACTTACCAACATATGATGAATTAAAAGCCTCAAATGTTTTAGTTCCTGGAGCAAAATTTGTATGTTTAATTCAAGTTAAATATCTTTACGGTGATGACTTTTACAATAGAACAGACGAATTGAATTTAGAAAAAGCCATGAAAAACCTAGAAAAACATAATGGGTTTTGTTATGGCAAAGCAAATGGAATGAAAGCATACTTACGTCCTGACGGCACATTAGTTTTGACCCAAGGCAATCATCGAACCGCACAACGTTATCTGACTTTGGGTAAAGATGCATATGTTGAAGTGTCATTAGAAGTTCATAGTGAAACTGACATTGACAAAATTAAACAAATAGAATCCGACAATTATAATAGTGACAACATTGACCGTTGGAACATGGTTGCCGAACACAAATTTAAGGGTGCTTATGGAGCTAAAGACCCAGATGCAGTTGCTTTATATGAGTTTGTAAAACCTTTTGGCATTTCTATTGCCAATACGAACCGCAATGATTATGTTGCTACACATACCTTTGAATCATATGGTAACTTAATTGAAGCTTTGCGTCTTGATGATACACCAAATAAAGAATACGTTAAGATTTCTCTACATTCATTGAAAGAGCATTTGACTGAAACAGACATTAAAGGATTTTTATTTGTAGGTTTGGTTTTATTCCAAAAAGTATTTGGTGAAAGATTTTATAAAATTCAAAAAAATAATAAATTGATTTGTTCTTTTGACGACTTTATTAAATATGTTTTTACCGAACGCCGTAAATTTAATGGTAAAGGCCCATTAACAACACAACAAGATATTGTTGAAGATTCTGGTGGTATCAAAATTAGAGAATTCTATGCTTCAAGATTCGTTGTTTTATTTAACGAATATTGTTTTGCCAGAGATATCAATTTTCGAGTTGGTGGTTTAAAAGGAGATTGTGCTATTCCTGAATCCTGTGATGAATGGAGAAAATTGACTGAAAGTCTTTCTCCGGTTAAACGCAGGTTATTATCAGCCACACAGTTCTAATGTTAACTTGACACGGCCTTCGGGCCGTGTCATACTGAATTTTTATATTATGAGGTTATTGAATGTCGAATCACATGTTGTGGGTGGAGAAGTATCGTCCTAAAACGATTGAAGATTGTATCCTTCCCGATTCTTTGAAAGCAACTTTCCAAGAATATGTTAATAGAAAAGAGATTCCCAATCTCTTGTTGTCTGGTACCGCCGGTGTTGGTAAAACCACAGTCGCAAAGGCTTTGTGTGAAGAAGTTGGTTGTGACTATATCGTAATCAACGGTTCTGATGAGAACGGTGTTGATACCATCCGTGTTAAAATTAAAAACTATGCTTCATCCGTTTCTTTGATGGGCGGCCGCAAGGTCATCATCTTAGATGAGGCAGATTATCTTACACCTAACGCACAAGCGATCCTACGTGCATCCATTGAAGAATTTGCTAACAACTGTTCGTTCATATTCACTTGTAACTTTAAGAATCGGATTATTGATCCTATACATTCTCGTTGCACTTGTATTGACTACAAGTTAAATGGTTCTAAAGCCAAGATGGCAACCGCTTTCTTTAAACGTGTTGAAAGTATTCTTACACAAGAAAATATCACATACGAAAAAGATGTGGTTGCGGCCATCATCACTAAACACTTTCCAGACAATCGCCGTATTCTAAACGAATTGCAACGATATGGTGTTTCAGGTAATATTGACAAGGGTATTCTTGGTTCTGTTGCTGATGTGCAACTGACTGACCTTATCAAGTCATTGAAGTCTAAAGATTTTGCTGGTGCTCGTAAATGGGTAACACAAAACTTAGACAATGATCCTGCAAAAATCTATCGTAAGATTTATGATGGTTTGTATGAACTATTACAACCAAACTCGGTTCCTCAATTGGTTCTTCACTTGGCTAAGTATCAATATCAAGCCGCTTTTGTTCCTGACCACGAAATCAATATGATTGCCTGTTTGACAGAAGTCATGGTGGATTGTGAGTTCAAATAATGCCTGATTTATTCAAAGAAATTGTTCCGTCTATTCTTCAAACCAAGAAGAATGTATTTGATGGTGAAGTTGACTATAAAGACTATAATAAGTTTGTGGTCAATCGTGCTTTATCTTTTCACATGGACTGTGTATTGTATGCAAACGAAATGAATCTGTATCCAGATTTAGATTCCGATATGCAATACCAGTATCTTCTAAATACAATCAGACCTATGAAACGTAAGTTTCAGCCATGGCAAAAAGCCGAGGTCTTAAAGGATATAGAATGTGTCAAGCAGTATTTTGGTTACTCCAACGAAAAGGCCAAAGAAGCATTGCGTATTCTTGATGATGAACAAATCGCTGAGATAAAAGCAAAAACAAATAAAGGCGGAGTGAATAATGATAGGAATACAAGACCTAGTTGAAGTTACATTAACTGAAACAGATGATTTTTTAAAGGTCCGTGAAACTTTAACAAGAATTGGTGTATCATCTAAAAAAGATAAAACACTTTTTCAATCTTGTCATATTTTACATAAACAAGGTAAGTATTACATAGTTCACTTTAAAGAATTGTTTGCATTGGATGGTAAACCAACCGATTTGACCGAGAATGATTTGTCTCGTAGAAATGCTATTGTTAAGTTGTTACAAGATTGGGGTTTGGTGAAGGTTATCAATGAATCTCAGATTCAAGTTCCAGAACCAATCTTCATTAGCCAAGTCAAGATTATTTCTCACAAAGAGAAACATGAATGGCAACTCGTTCCGAAATACAATATTGGCTCTAAGAAAAAAGTATAAATATAAGACAGGCCCACCTTAGGGCTGTTTGACGTTCACGGTAAAAGGCGTCCGAGAGATTTCACTACCACTCGTTAGTTGGTCCAGTATAAAGTAAGCTGGAAAATGATACGCCTTCGGGGTATCGCATTTTATTAACTCGCTTTTTAGGAGAAAAATATGACATATCTAAAAGATGTCTTCGGCAAAGACCTGTTCGGTCAATTCATTGGCTTTGAAGAAACTATGGATGCTCTACGCAGAGCAACAGAGCATACAGCCAAATCAATGGGTTATCCCCCATACAATATCAAACAAGTAAAAGAAAACAAGTACGTCATTGAAATGGCAGTTGCTGGTTTTGCTAAGTCTGATATTGAAATCACAATGGACGGCAACAAACTTGTCATCAAGGGTCTTGCAAAAGATGATGCAGATGACGAACATTTCCTATACAAGGGAATTGCAAACCGTGCTTTTGAACGTGTCTTTACAATCAATGATAAGATTGAAATCAAAGATGCGGAATTAGCCAACGGTATGTTAAAAGTTTGGTTGGAAAATATCGTCAAAACACAGGATGCTATCAAGAAAATTGGTATCAAATCTAAAGATGAATAATTGGTGGCCTGTTACCGATGAGGAATGGGAACGCCTGAATTATCCAGAAAAGTTCCGCTAAGTGAACAAGGGGGCTTGCCAAAGTCCCCTTCTTGTGATATACTTCTCAACATCATGAAAAAAGTTGAAAACAATCCAATCAAAATGCGTAGCCGATTGAACCCTACGGAGTTCTATTGGACTTATTCGTCTTGGGATTCTAATTTTGTGGATGGTGTGGAGTTTCTACCTGTTACAAGATTTGATCCATCGGATAACCGTACAAAACAATTATATTATGTTCGTAAAGACTCCTTGGAGAAGGTGAGAAATGTCTAAATTATATCTTGTTGAAACCATTTCAATGTTTCGTATGCGTTATGTCGTGGAATGTAAAGAAGAAGGTCATGCCTTGGATGAAGTAACCATGCATACCACTGGTGGTGAAGAACTCAAAGAGTTTTCTCAACAACATCTGGATGAAATTATTAGTTCAAGTCGTGAACTTTCTAAGATTGAATATCTGGACTTGTTTGACATAGATAATGATTATTTGAAGAATTGGTCTGCACAAGAAAAGATGAATCTTGTAAATGTCGTGGATTACAGTAAGTAAAATCTTCTGGCGTTAGTTCAACGGATAGAACAGTAGCCTTCTAAGCTATTAATAGAGGTTCGATTCCTCTACGCCGGACCAAATTAAAGGAATTATAATGTCAGTTACTTTGAAAAACCTAGAAAGTGCATTGGCCGGTGAGTCAATTGCACATATTAAATATCGTTACTTTGCCAAGTTGGCTCGTGCAGAAGGCTTTGAAGATGTTGCAAAACATTTTGAAGAAACTGCCGATCAAGAAATCAAACATGCATGGGGTCATTTGGAATTGTTGGTCGGTAAGCGAACCACTAAGGAATGCTTACAACTTGCTATTGATGGTGAAACATATGAGTTTACTACAATGTATCCTCAGTTTGAAGCCATTGCAGTTGCAGAGGGTAAGACCGAAGCACAGAAAGAAATCCAAGAGCAGATTGCTGAGTCTAAAGAACATGCCGCACAATTTGCCGCTATCTTGGCTAAGGCAGAAAAACGTTTTGCCGCATTGGCTAAAGTTGAAAAACGCCATGCAGAAGCATATATTAAAGTATTAGGAGGTATCTAAAATGGGTGAACGTGTTTATGTTTGTGTCGTTTGTGGACACACCTTGTCTGAAGCAGATTATCTAAGTTTACCTGATTCTGTTACTTGCCCCGAATGTGGTGTGAGTAAAGAAGATTATGTTTTGATGGAATAAAAATTAAGCGACTATAGCATAGAGGTAGTGCCGAGAACTCATAATTCTTACGGGGTAGGTTCGAATCCTACTGGTCGCACCATATATTATGAAGCAGAAGTTTATTGATTATTTCATGGACATTGCAAGTCGGACAGCCGGACTAAGTTCTGCCGTCCGATTGAAAGTTGGTTCTATCATTGTAAAAGATGATAGAATCATTTCTATTGGTTATAATGGCATGCCGCCAGGTTGGACTAATGAATGTGAAACTAAACACTATTGTGATGATGGTGATTATAGTGAACAATTGCTTCCAAAACAAGCAAATCAGTGGATAAACTATAAGTTAACAACCAAACCAGAAGTCATCCATGCAGAGGCAAATGCCATTGCTAAACTGGCTAAATCCAGTGAATCAGGTGATGGTTCCACAATGTTTCTGACACATGCACCATGTATTGACTGTGCAAAACAGATATTTACCGCAGGAATTCGTAAGGTTTTCTATAAAGAAGATTACCGAAATGACCAAGGTGTTGTATTTTTACAACAGTGTGGTGTGGAGGTTGACAAGTACTCTAAATAGGTGTATAATGGCTTCTTTAAGGAGCATCTATGTCTATTAAGATTGTTGGAAGTCCCGATAAAAACTTTACCCCCTATGTTCATAGGGCCGCTAAGTTTTATGCTGATAGTTTATTAACTAAGCAGATGCAGGATTATACTTCAATCGTAATCAAATTCAAAAAAGACATGCAAGTATTTGGTTATGCATATGTTGAAGGTTATAATTCTAGGAATATGCCTAGAGAGTTTCTAATAGAAGTTAATCCAGATATTGGAGTACCAAATATATTAGAAACAATTGCACATGAAATGGTGCATATTAAGCAATTTGCTTATGGTCATACAAATGAAACATTAAGTAAATGGCATGATTTAAAGATTGATTCCGATAATATGGATTATTGGGACCATCCTTGGGAAATAGAAGCACACGGTATGGAAAGTGGTCTATTAACTAAGTTTGTTCATAAAGAAAGATTATGGGAAGTATTTTCTGGCTTTAGAAATCCAGAAGAACCATTGAAGAAAAGAAAGATTAATTGGAAAAAACCAATTTCTAAAAATTAAGTTGCATATATAATAGTATATTAAGGAGTTTATTTTGTTTTTCACGTCCAAATCATTGTTAACATGTGAGTATCGCACACCATTTATTGGTAGCGATAATCAACCATGGGCGCATGTAAACGGGGTTAGTGGAACATAACAGAATAAAATCTAATTAAATTTCACTAAACCTCACAACGAAAGTTCTGAGGTTTTTTTATTTGGTGTTGCGTAAAAACAACACACGGTTGACAAAGACCATCGTGTCTGTTAGAATTCAACCTTGTTCTTTAAAAATTAAGTGTATTCTTTTTTGGCCATTCCGCAAGGAGTGGCCATACTCAAACGCATTAGATATTTTTTAGTGTATTTGAGTATGTTGGGGTGTCGCCTAGAGGCCTAAGGCACTGGTCTTTGAAATCAGTATCATGAGTTCGAATCTCATCTCCCCTGCCATATAAAAATACATTATAGCAACACATGAGCAGGTTGTTAACTTCCGCTGGTTACGCCAATCGTAAGTGGGTGAAGGTAGTGTATTTCTATATGGTTTATTGGAAACGTGGCAGAGTCCGGTTGATTGCACCTGTCTTGAAAACAGACGATCCGAAAGGGTCCGTGAGTTCGAATCTCACCGTTTCCGCCAGTCATCTCGGTCAGCACTGTGGGAAGCGCAGATAGACAATACTAGAACAAGGTTCGAATCCAAACTGAGATATGGAGAGTGGGCAGGATGGTAATGCAGCGGATTGCTAATCCGTAGACCGTAGTAATACGGTCACAGGGTTCGACTCCCTGACTCTCCACCAAGTTGTGTTGCAACTGATTTGAGGAACTCCCGTACACCTCAATGAGAATGACAAAAAAACGGGGCCATATTCATGTACGTGTGACCTGAACGGTTAGGGTGCGGATTGCAAATCCGTTTTATGCAGGTTCGATTCCTGTCACGTACTCCAAGTTTGTTGTATTTTTACAACAGTGTTTGACAAAGTTGTTGGTTGTGTTATAATTCATCCATGAATTGAGAAATCAATCAATTGTTCTTTAAAAAGTTAAGTGTATTTTTATTCCGTTGGACTTCTGGTGAGGTCAGTAGGCTTTCAACTTACGCAGGCGAGTTCGATCCTCGTACGGAATACCATTTGTTTTGCTGATGTAAGCCATGAGGTAAACGTCAACCTTGAGTAACTCTGTCGATAAACGGTAGTGTGGCCACCAATTCCGTTGAGACTTAGCAAATAGTGCGTCAGCAAAACAAATGGTAGTATGCGGGTGTAACTCAGAGGCAGAGTATCTGGCTTTTAACCAGAGAGTCGAGATTTCGAAATTCTCCACCCGTACCAAAAGTTTTTTGCCCCGATGGTGGAATTGGTAGACACGGTGGTCTTAGAAGCCACTGCTTCGGCATCCGAGTTCGAGTCTCGGTTGGGGCACCAATTTAGGTCTGTAAGTGTTCATGGACGCACGTTGGCTTGTCACGCCAAAAGAAGGGGATCGTTACCCCTATAGACCGCCAAGTTTACCCGGTTAGTTAAATGGTATAACAAACGCTTGATAAGCGTTAATCAGAGGATCGATACCTCTACTGGGTACCAAATCCCGTTACTACTTTCGTAAAAGTGGCGTTTGATTAACGATAGAGATCCGGTGGCAGAAGACCGTTAGCGGAGAAATCCAGAATCTGATAGGCAGTATTCCTCTGCACACAGACTGTAGAATAAAAGGAATGGACAGAGTAACCGCTCAATTAAGGGCTTGTGTGGAAACAAGTAGCTTATCCTAATTTTGGAGATGTAGGAAAATTGGTAACCCCAGTGGACTGTAAATCCGCCGCCTCTGGCACTACTGGTTCGACTCCAGTCGTCTCCACCAATTTTATGGGCTGTTAGTTAAATGGGATAACATCGGCTTTGCAAGCCGAGATTGAGAGTTCGATTCTCTCACGGTCCACCATAGATATATAAGTATACGCCCTATTAGTATAATGGCATTACACCGGTTTTGTAATCCGGGTACGGGAGTTCGATTCTCTCATGGGGCACCATCTTTTTGCAGTCGGATAGTAACCGTGTTAGGGTCCACCTAACATTTACGTGGGAATCGTAATGACTGCTCCATTTTTCTCCGTATAGCGTAACCTGGTAGCGCCCCTGCTTTGGGAGCAGGTAGTGGGGGTTCAAATCCCTCTACGGAGACCATTTTTATTCCCCTTAAGCAAACTAGGTGTAGGCGGCGGACTGTTAATCCGTGAAGCGTGGTTCGAACCCACGAAGGGGAGCCAATTATAAGGAGTGTTAAATATGAGTGACGGTGGCAAAGGTTCAAGTCCTAGACCATATAGTGTATCTCAAGAAAAGTTCGCTAGTAATTGGGATGCAATATTTGGTAAGGATAAGAAATCGAAACAAGAGAAGGCTCTTGATGAGTTGGCTCGAATTTCGGATGAGTTGGGACTCCGCTATGATGATGTGGAGAATCCATTAGTAAAGAAATAATATCTCAGTAGTGTAATGGCAGCACAACGGTCTCCAAAATCGTTTGTGAGGGTTCGAGTCCTTCCTGGGATGCCAATTTAAGGATTGATATGAAAAATTTCGACATTCAAGCGGTAAAAGAATTCTTAAAAAAACAAGGACCAGATACTAAAGTTTATCTTGGTGCAGATTCAGAAAGAGTTCGTGTTGATGGTGTATGGTATGCAGATTATGCTTTGGCTGTCGTAGTTCATATTGATGGCCGTCATGGCTGTAAAATCTTTGGTTATGTTGAACGTGAGTTAGATTATGACCATAAAAAATCTAAACCTGCTATGCGTTTGATGACAGAAGTATATAAGGTTTCAGAATTGTTCCAAAGTCTCCAGGAAGTTCTGGAAGACCATCATGTTGAAGTTCACTTAGACTTGAACAAAGAAGACATTTATGGTTCATCCTGTGTTGTCCAACAAGCAATTGGATATATAAAAGGCACTTGTAACATGACACCAATGGTTAAACCAGATGCTCCAGCAGCATCATTCTGTGCAGACCGTTTGAAACGTATTCTGGCAGAACAAGAAATGGCAGAAGCATTGTAAGATTAAAGCGGGATTAGTTAAATGGTAGAACGGGACCTTGCCAAGGTTCGGACACGAGTTCGATTCTCGTATCCCGCTCCAGTTCTTTAGAATAGTCCGGCACGGACCGAAAGGCCGCACCAAGTATAGCTGGAATTTACCAGTGAACCGGAAAGGAACAGCCGGGTACGGACGTCACGAGGATAATAAGTCCTCACCTATTCTATGGTGGTTATAGTGTAGTGGAAGCACCCGACTCTGTGAAAGTCGTAGTATGGGATCGATACCCATTAATCACCCCAAATTTGCCTGGTTGCGTAGAGAGGTGATACGTCTCCCTTACAAGGAGAGCGATGTTGGTTCGAGTCCAACACCAGGTACCAAATTCGCCTCGACACACGGCGTACAAAAGGACAAATTGTGTGTCACCTGCTCTCATAGTATAATGGTATTACACATCCTTGGTAAGGATGAGAACCAGGCTCGTTTCCTGGTGAGAGCACCAATGCAACTCTAGCTGATGTGGTCATAGCGGTGGTCTGAAGAACCATGGAAACAGGTTCGATTCCTGTGGGTTGCACCAATATATAAGAATACACTTAATTATGCGGTTGTGATGGAATTGGTATACGTATCGGACTTAAAATCCGAGTTTTGTGGGTTCGAGTCCCACCAGCCGCACCATATAAATAGTATTGCGGGGTAACTCAGTAGTAGAGTGCCGGCCTCATAAGCCGGAAGTCGATGGTGCGAATCCATCCCCACGCAACCAATAATGCGGGATTAGTTTAATGGTAAAACGAAATCCTTCCAAGTTTTAGTCAGCGGTTCGATTCCGCTATCCCGCTCCAATTTAAAGGATAGTATATGGCACACATGGTAAAAATTCAAAGAGTGATTAATGGTATTTTTGAAAGTAAAAACCATTTCATTGATTCGCTAGAAGCCGCAATCGCTTTTATTGAAAAACATCCAGATGCACATTGCAGAATCTTTGATGAGAATGGCGAACACAAACATGAACGTCATCCTGTAGGAACAGTCTCTATTGATGTTCCTGCCAGTTTATCTGCAACAGTAGTATAAATTACTTGTTGGCCAAAGGATTGTCCACGGCCTTTTGAATCTTGGCGTCAACTTCTCTCTTTAGTGTTTCCACTTCTTTATTAATTTCTTTTTTGGTTGTATTCAAGTCTGTAGAGATTTCTCTACGAGCATCAGCCATTTCTTTACGGATGGCATTCACTTCTGTACGTGCTTTTTCCAAATCTTCATGTACATCTTTACGTGCTTGACGCATTTCTTGTTCTGTTTCACGTTGAGCCTGTTTAACACTACGTTCAACTTGTTCAGTAACTGATTCATTACGGCGAATATCGTTCTTCAAATCAACTTTGATATCACGGGTATAGTCACTAGACTTTTGGCTGTTTTCTTCAATAACTGCTAATCGTTTATCAAAACCAGATAGGTCTGGTGCAGTATATTCAGCAATCTTTTTCTTCATGCCAATGTAGTCTTTATAGACTTCAAAGCAACCATACAAACCACCAAGCAATGAAGATGCAAGTGTGAATGCAACCATCAGTTTTGCTGGTGTGAATTCATAACCACCGATGCTGATAACGGTGTCTTTACTTGCATACTTTTTGACTGCAGCTTCTGCCTCATCAATTTTTGCGTTAACGTTTTTAATTTCTTCTGACATTTTAGTCTCCTTATTTTACGTACTGTAAATCCACCATTTCACGGTGTTTGTTGTCGTTAGCCAATGACCTGAATGCTCTTACATTATCAACAGTTCTTTGATTTCTATACACTTCTTTAGGTGCATAAAATGATGCATCTTTTAATGCAAGAGTTAAATAACTTCCGTATCCTGTTGGCGTTTTGGCCATTTTGTTAATATCAACGCCACCAGCAGCTTCGTTGTTTTCTGCATTCTTATTAACTACTGGTCCCGTGTTTACTGTTGTATTCGTTGATGGTACAACAACTTTATCATTCAAGACTTGATTTATTGGACCAAATCTGTCCAATACTTGTGTAGGTGTTAATAGTGCTACGGTACTTGTGCTTTGTGTCACACTTTGCTGTGGTTGATAATATGTAGGTGGAGGTGTTGTTAGAGCTACATCAAAAGTTGTAGTAGGTGCTGTATATGGTTGAACTGTTGGTTGTGCAGGCGGCAATAAACTATACAATTGATTTGTTGTAGTATATTGTTGAACCGCTGTATTGTTTGTAACATTTTGTTGGATTGCTGCAGCAGATTGTGTATTTTGTGGTGTATTATTGACGGGTGGTGCAGTATTAGTAACAGTTTGTGTTTGGGATGGTGATATCATTGCAACTGTTGTACCTGTTGTTGATGATATTACTTGATTAGAAATAGTGGATGCTTGTGTTGTTATTGTTTGTGTAGTTGAACTTGATGAACCAGACTGGTCTTGTTTTTGACTAGATGTTGTTGTAGTAGGACCTGCTGCAGCAATTGCTGTTGAGTTAGCTGATAAACCTTGACTACTGGAATTGTTTGAGTTACTTGTTGTTGAATTTGAACCAGAAGGAGAACTAGGTCCACTTTTCACTGCTGATTGTGCAGCTGTTACCGAGTTTGCTGTTGCGGAAGCTGCAACACTAAGTGCAGTTTGTTGTGCTTGTGTACCGGCTTGTTGTGCTTGTGCTGTTGCAGCTGCAGCAACTTGCATTGCTACTGCTTGGTTTTGTTGTTGATTTTTTGCAACAACTGATAAACCTATACTGGTACCTGATGTAGATTCTTTATTTGAACCACCCGATGGACCTGCTGATGCAGTTACTGGTCCTCCTGCTGGTGCAGGACCTGCTGCCGGTGCTGGACCAGCATTACCTCCACCTGATGCAGGTGAATTTTGTGCATTAGAACCATTTGAGTTTGGTGAGTTGTTTGATGCTGGTGGCGGAGGACTTGCCGCAGCAGGAGGCGCTGGTGCTGAAACAACATTGGCTGCAATACTTACAGAACCAATTGGTGCACCACTTGTTGCAGAAGTTGTAACTGGATTAGTGTCATTCACAACATTTGAACCTGAATTAGGTGGCGGTGGAGGAGGTGTAGCCGCTGGAGGTGGTGCAGGTGCAACTGATGCGGCTGCAACTGTTGTTGATGTATTATTTGTTGCGGCCGCAGTTGCCGCATTAATTGCATTTTGAGTTGATTGTTTAGCATATGCTGCAGCATAACCAGTGCAACTTGTACTACTTAATGGATTTGTTGTACATGCATCAGGCATAACAATCAAACTCGCATTCATATTGTAAATAGATGAACCTGTGCCTTGTACACTTGCGCTAAAGTTAAAATTGCCTAATGAATTTGTATTAACTGCTGATGGTGTTAACAATTGATAACTGGCAATCTGTGCACCTTGAGATGGACCATTTAATTGGTATGTTGTACCTCCAATACCTCTTGTGCTACCACCTTCTATTGCCACACTAACAAGACCTGTTGATGCAGTTGTGGGTAAGTTGTATGTAAATCCATAGTTAATACCATACAGTGATAAACCGGAACCACTATTAGACAATGCAGTTGAAATAGCAAAAGAATTACTTACTGGATTATTTGGTGTAGCAACCGCAGTAGGATTAGGAACTAAATTAGCACTTGTAAGAAGGCTACTAAATCCAGAACAACTAGGACTATATGCAGGATTTGCAGTACATGGGTTTACTGAGTACAATAAATCAAATGAGTTCACATGAACTCTTGGACCATAATAACCTGCCCAAAAGTTTTGGTCTTTACCCGTAAAACTAACAATTATTTTACTAGCTTGGCTCAAATCGTATTGATTGGAAAACATTTGAGTGCCAGAAAATTGTTGAAAAGTTCCGGTTTGTGTGTTTACTTGACTGTAATTATAGTTGTAACTTTCAAGCGTATTACCACTTGTTCCAATCAACGAAACATTACCTGAAAGCGTACCTCTATTACCTCCACCGTTGGATAATTCATTATTGATACCCCATGAATAACTATATCCAGACAGTTGAATGCCTGTACCTGCACTCGCTAATGCTTGGTTGATTGCTACTGTTTGACTAACAGTTTGTGTGGTATATCCAAAAATAATATTACCTGTACTAGGATTATAAGCAGGTGTGTAACCGCCACTATAACCACCTGCTGCACCAGTAACAGTATTGTTCCATGGCAAACCACCACCCAAGTTGAGCACATTCCCAGAACTTGTTACACTAAGTGCACCACTGGTTGCATTTATAGTGGCCGCATCTTGGGCAAAGACTATGCTTGCCACCATCAACAAAACAAAAAGGACTAACCTTTTCATTTTAGTCCTTTAGACCAATTGTTGGAACCTTTTCTGGATGTGCTTCCCATTCTTCTCTTGCTTGGTCACCAATTTTGCCTTCATATGGGCAAGGTGTTCCTGCTTGTAACATAGCATCAAATACACGGCGGTCTTGACACATAGTAGCTACTGCGGCCACTTTCATACCCATATCAAATAATGTTTTAGATAGTTTCAAGCGTTCGCAATTACCATCACGCATTGTGCCACCTAAACTTAAACCAAATACTTGAGTTTGTGTTCCACCACTAACACCAGTAACGCAAAGGTCACTACCAACTGACATCATTGCAGGTGCAACAGCTGTTGGAGGTGGTTGATGAATTGTTTGGTCAATCTTAGAAATATTTGAGTTATTATTATTGTTAGTCAATGTACCACTTTGGATATTTTGATTGACATTGTTGTTTGAACTTGTGCTAGTGTTTGTGTTATTGTTTTGGTTAACATTGTTATTATTACTTGTGCTTGCACTCACATTGTTATTATTGTAAGTCATTGTGCCAGTATTCACGTTGTTATTTGTGTTTACGTTGGTATTGCTGCTAGTACTTGTACTTGTATTCACATTGTTATTATTATTTGTATTGTTGCTGGTACTTGTACTCACGTTATTATTATAATTGGTATTCGTACTTGTACTTGTGCTTACATTGTTATTGTTATATGTCATAGTACCACTATTAACATTATTATTTGTGTTTACGTTATTGCTGGTACTTGCACTTGTATTAACGTTATTGTTAGTGTTTGTATTGGTACTTGTAGTAGCATTGACATTGTTGTTATTATATGTCATAGTACCAGTATTGTTAACTGTACTTGTATTGACATTATTGTTATTGTATGTCATAGTACCGCTGTTTACATTGTTATTTGTATTAACATTGGTAGAGGTACTTGCACTTGTACTTACATTATTATTGTTGTTTGTATTGGTTGCAGTACTTGTATTGGTATTAACATTGTTATTATTATTTGTAACAGTACCACTTTGAATGTTATTGTTGGTATATGTAACACCACCACTCATTGTGTTATTGTTGTTATATGTCATTGTACCGTTGTTGGTATTGACATTATTGTTGGTCACAGAACCACTTTGAACGTTATTGTTATTATTGTTATAAGTGATAGTGCCACTATTAATGTTGTTGTTTGTATTAGTACTGGTAGAATTTACGGTACTGGTACTGGTTGCAGTACTGGCTGACGTACTGTTGTTATTTGTATTAACAGTAGAAGTACTGGCACTGGTACTATTAGTATCAACAAGTGAAGATGAACTATAAGCACCACCAGTTAAACTAGCTGATTGATTGATTAGTGGGTCAGCGGCAATAGAAGCAATACTAAATGCTGATAGTATAGAGGCCGCAAGCAGTTTTTTGAAATTCATTTCATTTCCTTCTTTATTTTTGTGGAATAATGGCAAAAATGACACAAGTAGGTTGCCTACTCAACTGAATTCATATATAATCGCTTACCCTATTATTTATACGAAAAGGTTTGTCATGGAAATTATTGCACTAAAACTTATTACTGGCGAAGATGTACTTGCCGAGGTTCAAACCGAATCTGAAACTGAATTTGTTCTTGAAAATCCTGTTGGAATTGCTGTTGTTCGTTCTGCGTCTGGCCAACCAAATGTTGGTTTTGCTCCATTTCCTTTACATGCGGAACAAGTTAAAGGTTCCACAATTACGCTTGCCAAAAAGCATATTGTGTACTACTATGTGCCAGCCGAAGACTTTATCACCAATTACAAACAAGTTTTTGGTGCCGGCATCGTTCTCCCTAATAAACAACTAATTGTCTAATGAATTTTTATACTAATGTACAATGCTTCGGTAATGCGATCCTTTACCGAGGCGTTATGAATGGTAAACGTGTGAAACAACGCATCGATTACCAACCATCTCTCTACATTCAACACAAAAACGGTAAACTTAAATCTCTAGACGGTACTCCGCTTCTACAAAAGAAGTTTGATGATATCAAAGAAGCAAGAGAATACATCAAAAAGTTTGATGGTGTATCTGGTGGACCTAAGGTCTATGGAAACACCAGATATGAGTATGCATTCATTGGTGAACAGCATTCCGACATGGTTGATTGGGACCAGGATCACATTCGTATCGGCGTAATCGATATTGAAGTCGGTTCTGAGAATGGTTTCCCTGATCCATATCTGGCTAACGAACCTATCACTGCAATCTGTTTGAAATATTTAAATGGTATGACACTCGTCTTTGGCTGTGGTGATTACCAAGTTCAAGGTGAAGAAATCTATATCAAATGTAAAGATGAGTGGACACTTTGCAAGAAATTCATTCAACATTGGGTCAATGATACACCAGATGTTTTGACCGGCTGGAACACCAAGTTCTTTGATATTCCATATTTGATTAATCGTTTCCGTAAGATTCTTGGCCAAGATGAAGCCAAGTTGTTGTCTCCATGGAAATACATCGGTGAACGAAACACCATTATCAATGGTCGTTCTATGATTGCATACGATATCATGGGTGTTGCATCACTTGACTACATCGAACTATACAAATGGTATGCTCCTGACGGTAAATCTCAGGAGTCTTATCGTTTGGATGCTATTGCAAACGCAGAAATTGGTGAAAGCAAATTGTCATATGATGAATTTGATAACCTACACGCTTTGTATCGTTTGAATTTCCAAAAGTTTATTGAATATAACATCAAAGACGTTGAGTTGATTATCCGTCTGGAAGATAAGTTGAAATTGTTGGAGTTGGCTCTAACTCTTGCATATGACACCAAGTGCAACTATGAAGATGTGTTTGCACAAACTCGTATGTGGGATGCTTTGACTTACAACCGTCTGATGCAAGATGATATCGTTGTGCCACCACGGGAAGTACAAGATAAAGATGGTATGTTTGAAGGCGCTTATGTTAAAGACCCACAAGTTGGTTTACATGAATGGGTTGCATCATTTGACTTGAACAGTTTGTATCCTCACTTGATGATGCAATACAATATCAGTCCTGAAACATTGATTGAGCCAGAAGACTATACAGATGAAATGCGTGAGATTCTATCACAAGGTGTAACCGTTGATAAGTTGCTCACTAAGTCGATTAACCTATCAAATATTGGTGATAAAATTACCATGACACCTAACGGTCAATTCTTCCGTACAGACTTCCAAGGTTTCTTGCCTAAGATGATGGCAGAAATGTATGAAGACCGTAAGAAGTTCAAAAAGATGATGTTGGTCGCAAAGCAGGAGTATGAGAATGAAAAAGACTCAACCAAAAAGTATGACATTGAAAAGCGAATTGCAAGGTTTAACAATCTTCAATTGGCCAAGAAAGTATCACTTAACTCTGCTTATGGTGCTTTGGGTTCTCAGTATTTTCGTTTCTACGATTTACGCATGGCACTTGGCGTTACTTCTGCTGGGAAATTAAGCATTCGTTGGATTGAGAACAAACTGAACGAATACATGAACAAGATTCTAAAGACTTCTGATGTGGATTATGTGATTGCGTCCGACACAGATTCAATCTATATGAAACTTGGTCCTTTGGTGAATAGTGTTTATGGTGCAGACGGTACTGTTGGACTTCCAAAGACTAAAGTGATTGATTTCATGGATCGTGTTTGTGAACAAAAGATTCAACCGTTCATTGACAAGTCGTATCAAGAATTGGCATCTTATGTAAACGCATATGCACAAAAGATGCAAATGAAACGTGAAGGTCTGGCAGACAAAGGTATCTGGACAGCCAAGAAACGTTATATCATGAATGTGTATGACAATGAAGGTGTTCGTTACAATGAACCAGACTTAAAAGTTATGGGTCTTGAAATGATTAAATCTTCAACTCCTGCCGCAGTTCGCACAAAGATGAAAGAATCTATCAACATCATGATTGCCGGCACAGAAGAAGATATGCACAAGTTCATTCAGGAGTTCCGTGAAGAATTTAAGAATCTGCCTGTTGAAGAGGTATCTTTCCCACGTGGTATTAACGGACTTTCAAAGTATGCGGATGCAGTCACTCTATATAAAATGGGTACACCAATCCATGTGAAAGGTGCAATCATTTATAATCACAATTTGGAAAAAATGGGTCTCACAAAGAAGTATCCCAAAATTCAAGAAGGTGAGAAGATTAAGTTTTCCTATCTGAAGAAGCCCAATCCTTTCAAAGATACCGTTATCTCTTATCCTTCTCGGTTGCCAAAAGAATTTGACATTACCAAATTTATCGATTATGATACACAATTCGACAAGACTTTTGTGGAACCGATTAAAGTTATCCTAGACTGTATCGGTTGGACCACTGAAAAGCAAAGCACACTTGATGACTTTTTTAACTAAGGAACACTATGAGTATATTAGACAAAATCAAAAAGAATAGTAGCATTAAAGATTCTGCTATTCTATCCAAATCAAAGTTCTTCACACAGAAAGATATGATTGCAACCGCAGTACCGGCAATCAATATTGCTTTATCTGGAAAGTTGGATGGCGGTTTAACACCAGGTCTTACAATGTGGGCTGGCCCATCGAAACATTTTAAGACTGCTTTTTCATTATTGATGGCCAAATCTTACATGGACAAATATCCTGATGCTGCACTGCTTTTCTATGATTCTGAGTTTGGTACTCCTCAATCCTATTTCGATTCTTTTGGTATTGACACTGATAGGGTGCTTCATACTCCACTTACTGATATCGAACAGTTGAAGTTTGACGTAATGAAACAACTGACAGAATTGGAACGTGGTGAACACCTAATCATTGTTATTGATTCTATTGGCAACTTGGCATCCAAGAAAGAAGTTGAAGATGCATTATCTGAAAAGTCTGTGGCTGATATGTCAAGAGCAAAACAAGTCAAGAGTTTGTTCCGTATGGTGACACCACACTTGTCTTTGAAAGATATTCCAATGATTGTAGTGAATCACACTTACATGGAAATTGGTATGTTCCCTAAAGCAATCGTTGGTGGTGGCACAGGTTCATATTACTCTGCCGATAACATTTTTATTCTTGGTCGCCAGCAAGAAAAAGAGGGAACCGAAATCACTGGTTACAACTTCATTATCAATGTAGAAAAGTCCCGTTATGTCAAAGAAAAATCTAAAATCCCTGTTTCAGTATCTTTTGACGGTGGCATTAGCAAGTGGAGCGGCCTATTGGATATCGCTCTCGAATCCAAACATGTGGTAAAACCAAGTAATGGTTGGTACAGCAAAGTAAATTCTGAAACTGGTGAAGTTGAAGAAAAGAAATACCGTGAAAAAGACACCAATACATCAGAGTTCTGGACTTCAATCTTGGCAGACCAAACATTCCAAGAATATGTTTCAAACAAATATGGTGTTGCTACTGGCAGCATCATGCAGGAAGAAGAATGATAGAAGGTGTGGATTACTGTTTCATTTATCCTAAGGGTGATGAGACTATAACCCACATCAAACTACTTAACGGTAGTTATAAGGATGTGGTGTTCAAATATGGTAAAGTAAAAATAACGGAAGAAGTTGATGGGCCCCATTTACATTTCGCTTTTGATGTGTTAGAATCACCAATCGTGAAGCCTAAAAAACTTATGGATGATGCCAAATTCAAAAACTATCTTGGTGATATGTTGGTTGAATTGATGAGTGACAATGTTGATGGGGATATTATTGATGAAACTAGAACAAACGATACTGAAGAACCTGATTTACTCAGATGAATACCTGAGAAAAGTTCTTCCTTTTTTAAAGAGTGAATACTTCACCGACCGAGCAGAAAGACTAATTTATGATGAAATTAAATCATTCACGGAAACTTACAATAATGCACCATCGCCTGAAGCGCTTGTATTGGCCGTCCAAGAAAGGCGAAATCTCACAGATGCAGAAGTGGAAAAGTGTCAAACTACTATCCAAGAAATTGAGAAAACTAAAGGAGAGAAATCCCAAATTCAATGGCTTACTGACAAAACCGAACAATTCTGTCAAGAAAAGGCCATCTATCAGGCAGTATTGGGGAGCATTTCTATTCTTGAAGGAAAAGACAAAACGCACGACAAAGGTCAGATTCCCAAAATACTATCAGACGCTTTAGCCGTAACTTTTGATACCTCAGTTGGCCACGATTATTTGGAGAACAGTGATGAACGATATGAATTCTACCACAGACACGAAGAACGAATCCCGTTCGACTTGGATTACTTCAACAAGATTACAAAAGGTGGATTACCTGGTAAAACTCTCAATATCGCTCTGGCTGGTACTGGTGTCGGTAAGTCTCTTTTTATGTGTCACGTTGCCGCTGGTGCTATGTCTCAGGGTCGTAATGTTCTCTACATCACAATGGAGATGGCTGAAGAAAAGATTGCCGAACGCATTGATGCAAATCTCCTTAATGTTACGTTGGATGATTTGACAAGTCTTTCGAAAGACATGTATGACAAGAAAGTTGCAAAACTAAAAGCAAAGACTACAGGTAAACTAATCATCAAAGAGTATCCAACTGCATCCGCATCCGCAACACACTTTAGGTCTTTATTGAATGAACTCAATCTTAAAAAATCGTTTCGTCCTGACATTATCTTTATTGATTATCTTAATATATGCTGTAGTTCTCGCATTAAAGCCGGAGCAAACATCAACTCCTACACCTACGTTAAGTCAATTGCAGAAGAACTGCGTGGCCTTGCCGTTGAATACGGAGTTCCAATTGTATCTGCTACACAAACAACACGTTCAGGCTTTACCAGTTCCGATCCCGGACTGGAAGACACAAGTGAGTCTTTTGGTTTGCCCGCTACCGCTGACTTGATGTTTGCTTTGATTACATCCGAAGACTTGCAAGAACTTGGTCAAATCATGGTGAAACAATTGAAGAATCGTTACAATGATCCTACGATGTACAAAAGATTCACTGTTGGTGTTGACAGAGCAAAGATGAAACTCTATGACGTTGAACAATCTGGCCAAGAAGGTCTTGTTGATGCTGGTATTGTTGATGCAGCGGTCAACGTAAAGAAACCTGGTAAGAAATCATTTGATGGATTTAAAGTATGATATTGACTAAAGAAGATGCTATTCATTGTGCAAATGCGTTTGAAGATTACTTTGGTAATTTTGACCGTATTGATGAGTACATGCGTGACCAAAAATTGAATTCGTTGGCTGAAATGCCAACACCTTTGTTTCCTCCAGAAGATGATTTGTTTTCTGATTTCTCCATGCATCCAAATGATATGGATATTCAAGTGTGTGAAATTCCTACTGAAACTTGGGAAACACTCCTAAACATCACCTCATCACATATCAACATTCGTCCTGTTGGTCGTAGCATTCACCTAGCCGTCAAAGAAAGAAAGTCTGGACAATATCTTGGTTTCATTCGGTTAGGTTCTCCTGTAATCAACTGCAAACCAAGAAATGAAATGCTTGGCCAAGTCTTTACACAAAAACCTGAGTGGGGTAAAAGATTCAATGACTCTGCAATGATGGGTTTTGTGATTGTGCCAAGTCAACCATTTGGTTTCAACTATCTTGGTGGAAAACTCTTGGCTGCAATTTGCACTTCACATGCAGTCCGTGAGATTGCAAACAAAAAGTATGGAATGAATTTGTGTCTATTTGAAACAACAAGTTTGTATGGTTCTTCTAAACAAGTATCACAATATGATGGCATGAAACCATTTATTCGTTATAAAGGCTTGACAGAATCCGATTTCTTGCCTATGATGCACGGTAAACCTTACTCGGATTTGCGTGACTTTGTTCAAGAGAGGGTTGGTCCCTTAGTTGATGAAGACGCTTCAAGCAAGAAACTAAAAATTTCTATGAAAATTATTTCGTTGACAAAGGCTGCGTTGAAAGGTACAATAGAGGGTGATGCCTTTAATAAAACGATTGAGAAGGCCAAACAATTGACTGAACAGAAGCGTTACTACATTTCTAACTATGGTTATAGCAACTTTGTTGACTATATTTGTTGTAAAACTGATACACTTGTTAAAGATAAGGAGAACTATGATAAGTTTGAACTAGAAAATGTGATACAATGGTGGAAAAACAAGGCTTCAAACCGATACGAAACATTGAAAGGTGAAGGTCGGTTGAGGACTGAATTAGAAGTTTGGACTTCTGGAAAAGAAATTCAAATCATTAGATAAATAATAATCAAAGGAGATTAGAATGTCAGGTTTATCACTTGGAGAATTAAAGAAACGTCCCGGTCGTATTGACACGTTCGTTAATAAATTTGTTACATCTTCACCTTTTGTCTTTGATGATGGTAAATCCAGAGTTTTGACTTCAATTATTATTGATAACAATGAATACAATTTGTCTAATCTTTCAAAGGTCAAAAGTAAACAAGAAGAACAAACAAAACAAATTAAAAAACAACTTGAAAATTTAACTAAGGCCAAGATAAGTGTTCGTGCAGAAAATAAAGTTTATGCCGTTTCTAAACTAACCAAGACTAACGAATTTGGTGGAACTGGTGGAACGTCTAAAGATGAAACAAACACTAAAATATCTGGAGGTACAATTACAGAAGTTCTCTCTGAAACTGGTTTTTGTTTCTACTATGCGTTACAAGTCACCAATCAATTAGATTCTTTTAAAAAAGAATCGTTTCAAACAGTTGGCACAGTCTCAGATTATAAAAAACTAATCTCCAAATATCGTTTAAGTGAAATCATGAGTGATTCAGTTAACGACACTCAATTGAATCAATATATTAAAACAATGTATGCGTTTTTAGGAACAGGTTTCGATGAAATTTTAAGAGCACAAGTTAAAAAATTTGACGCAAGTTTTTCTGGTATTGGCAAATCGTGTTATGTTGCAAGAAGTGGTGCAATTCCTGATGATTATAGTCCATACACCACTTACCGTGAAGTAGCGGGTTCAATGCAAAAGAAATTTAATTTTGATAGTAAAATTGGTGAGGATAAATGGAATCCAGCAGATTTGTGGATCTATAACAATGAAGGCATCAGACGTTTAAAAGAGTTGAATAAAGCAGCCAAAAAACTAACTAGTAGTGATCCAGATAGTTATAATGTGGCCATATTAAATATGGTCAATGATGAAATCTACAAGATGTATAAAAAAGGTGTTTGTTATCCCGTTTCATTGAAAAAATCTGGTTTAAATCCCCATATTGATGAAATCAACGTGGCAGGTGCAATTGAAAAGATTGTTAAATTTAAAAAAGTTGAATTGTCTCAAGGTAACATCGATGTTAAGTTTTATTTTACTTTGCAAATGTTCCAAAAAAACAAGATGATTTACAATAGAGAGTTAAAACTAAAAATGAAAGCTGGTTCTTCTGGTGGTTTCCGTTTAGAAATTGAAGGTGGTGCTGATGCACGTTTTGGTTCTATTGGTACAGGAATTTATCAGTTCATAATTAAGGGAACAGACAGTAGTGGTATTAGTAAATTACAAAAAATACGTAAAGAGTTTGCTGATGAAAGTAAAAAACTAAACGAAATTATACCTAAACCTGGTGATAAATTATGGTTTGGTGGCAACGAATATAAAAATACAGTATCGAAAGATAAAAGTCTCGCTGATGACTTACTTCCTTATTTGCAAAGAATGTTTTCAGAAATAAATGGTGGCCAAGAATTTGATTTAAATAAGGTCAAAACTGGCACAAATGCTGAAAAGATTTACAACAAGACTGCGGCTTCTGAATTGGCTATTTCTATCGAAGGTATCGTAAATAAATATGCTAAAGAAATTGTAATTGAAAATCTTGTGGATGCCGCTTCATCATCTCGTATTGGTGCAGGCATTCGTCCAGAACAAATTGAATCAAGAAAAAAACAATTAGGTGGAAATATAGATAAGGATTTACAGTCTTTGCCTGTTAGTGTTGCACAAACAGTTTTCACAAGTTGTTTTCATTTAAAAATATCTTAAAACTGAAAGTATATTATGACAGCAACAGTGATTATACCTACAACAGGTTCACCTGACCTGAGAAAAGCAATTGATAGTGTTTTATCTCAAACATATCCAACAACTTGTTATGTTGTATGTGATGGCGAACAACATCGTGGGAAAGTCAGCGTTATCACCAGTGAATATGGTGATAAAGTTAAAGTTGCTTATTTACCAATCAACGTAGGTGCAAATGGCTTTTATGGCCATCGCATCTACGCCTCTTTTACACACTTAATCAATACAGAATATATTCTATATTTGGATCAAGATTGTTTCATTGATTCAAATCATGTTGAATCACAAATTCAAAACATCAAAACTAAAAATCTAGACTGGTCTTATTCACTAAGAAAGATTCTTGATAAAGATGGAAATTACTTTTGTAATGATGACTGTGAATCACTAGGTAAATGGAAATGCTTTCAAGATTATCACCATGTAGATACAAATTGTTATTGCCTTAAAACTGAAATTGCGATAAGATTAGCCAATGTATGGCACGGTGGTTGGGGACAAGACAGAGTGTTTTTAAATGTTTTGTCAACACATTTTAAAAATTTTGACTGCACCGGTGAATATACACTAAATTATAAACTTGCCGGCAATGAAGGTTCTGTTAAACCAGAATTCTTTTTGCATGGCAATACAGTGATGAAAAATCGTTATGGAGAAAAATTCCCGTGGATAAAATAATTAATAAACATGATTGGCATAAAATATCACAAGATTTTTTATCAGCAGAACCCTTTAATCATGCCGTGATTGATAACTTTTTTGTTGAAGAAATTGCTCGTAGTATCTTTGATGGTATGCCAGGATATGATGAAAATACTGATGCAAAGTATGACAATCCAATTGAAAAGAAACGCACCATACAAAACTGGACCAAGTTTTCAAAAAACGTTTACAAAGCAATATCATGTTTAGTAGATGAACCTCTTGTTGGTAAATTTGCATATCTTACGAACGAATTTGATTTGGTTCCAGATTACGGTTTACATGGTGGCGGTATTCACATGCATCAAGCTGGTGATTACTTGAATGTTCACCTCGATTATGATATTCATCCTAAGATGGACATGAGGCGTAAGTTGAATCTCATCGTTTACTTAAATCCAAACTGGAAGAAGTCTTGGGGTGGCAATATAGGTCTTTGGTCACATGACGAAGAAACTAATCAACCAAAGAAATTGATTAAGTCTATTTGGCCAAAATTTAATCGTGCAGTATTGTTTGATACTACACAAAACTCTTGGCACGGTGTAACTGAAGGTATTACCGCACCTGAAGGTCAATATAGAAAGAGTTTAGCAATCTATTATCTTGTTCCAGCAGAAGACATAGATAATAAGAGACAGAGAGCTTTGTTTGTTCCCCGTGAAGAACAAAAAGGCAGTGAAGATGTTATGAATTTGATTAAAACTAGGTCAGGATATTGAAATGAAGAATTTAATTATTGGTGGTTTTACAAACTACGGAATCAATCAACTCAAACCTTGGGTAATGTCTGCACTAGAAGTTGCAGGAGATAATACTGATGTTGTATTGGTTGCAGGTAACGCAAATCAAGCCACAGTCGATTGGTTGATTGAAAAGGGTGTATTTGTTGTACCTATGAAAATGATGCAAAATGTTCCACCACATGTGTTGCGTTTTCTGTCAATTTATGATTACTTGTATTCTAATTGGCAAAACTATCAGTATGTCGTAACAACAGATGTTAAGGATGTTTTCTTCCAATGTAGTCCGTTTGACATTATGGAAGATATGCATAAACTGGAATGCAAACTTGTTATTGCATCTGAAGGTTTAAAATATAAAGACGAATCTTGGGGTGATGAGAATCTAAAACAGGCTTACGGTCTTTATGTCTATGAACAATTCAAAGACAATGAAATCTTTAACGTTGGAACATTTGGTGGTACATCTGAATATGTAAAAGATATGGTGTTCAACATTTTCACCAATGCAATCAACAGGCCTATTCCTGTTTGTGACCAAGCAGTATTTAACGTTCTAATCAACACACAACCATTTAAAGATTGTGTATTAGAAACAAATCATTGGGCTTGTGAAGCTGGTACTGTTGTTGATCCATCTAAGATTGATGGGTTTAGACCAAATCTTTTGTGTGAAGAACCTATGTTTGATAATGGTGTCGTTTGGACACATAACCGTGAAATGTTCCCGATTGTTCATCAATATGACCGTGTACCAGAATGGAAGAAATTTGTCCAAGAAAAATATGGACAAGATAATGAATCACAAATGTTTATCTATAGAACCGCATGAAAATAGCAGTATCTTTATATGGCCTACTATACGGCCAGTTTATGCGTAATGGTCAACCAAGTCCAAAAGATTTCAAACATTGTTGGCCAAATGTAAACAAAAACATCATTCAACCACTAAGAGACTTGGGTCATGAGGTTCAAGTCTTTGTTTCATCTTACAGGATTCCTGATGAACATCTGGAAAAAGAATTTTATGAGATGGTTCAACCGACTGGTGTATACTATTCTGAATTTCAAGGTTCAAATACATTCACATCTAAGATTGCTTCTTTTGAAAATCTCTTAGACAAAGACTTTGATTTTGTTGTGTTTACTCGTTTAGACTTACACTGGTTTAAACCAATCGACAACATACATTTTGATAAGTTCAATTTTCTTTTTATGGAAAAAAGTGTTGCACACTTGAATTGGACTTGCGATAACATGTATATGTGGCCAGGCGAAATGACATCACTTGTATACAAAGCCATGAGAGAATCATATCACGCATATAGGAATTTACCTGACACGCATGGCCTAATGAATAAGTTGGTTCAGTATATACCAAAAGAAAAAATAGTTGTTTTAACAAATGTTGAACAAAACAGTCACGATAACTTATACTATTCAATATGTAAAGCCGAGTTTCAAGGTAATCACTATCCAGTTCACCCCGAAGTTTTAGAGAGATTCAGATGATTAAATTATTAATACTTGATGTAGATGGTGTTTTGACCGATGGGAAAAAATACTATGACCGTTATGGAAATGTTACTTCAAAAACATTCTGTGATAAAGATTGGACAGCAATTAAACGTTTTCGTGCTTTGGGTGTTAATGTTATGTTTCTTACTGGAGATGCATACAATGTGGAAATTGCTAAGAATAGAAACATTGATGTTATTGTAACCAGAAACAAAGAGAAGGCTGATTTCCTTCCAGAAATTTGTGAAAAATATGACGTTTCACCAGGTGAAATCATATTTGTTGGTGATGACATATTTGATGTTGGCTTGATGAAGCTTGTTAAGAGTTATTGTCCAAAAGATTCACCATTGATTGTTAAAGACCACGCCCAAGAGTTACATAGTTATGGTGGACAAAACTTTGTTATGCAACTATTTGATTACTTAAGTGTAAAAGAATTGCCAAGGTTTGACTTTGATGAACATCTTCAAAAGGTATATGAACTTGATAAGAAAGAAAAATTCTAATGTTTGATATTACACTATATGGTCATTTGGCCATCGATACAATACATGATGGTGACAAAGTAACCATGGATTTTGGTGCCATGGCCAATATGGTTAGAACATTCAAGGATATTGGTGCAGATATCAATCTTGGATTGTGTCCTACTGCATTAGGTGATGCAGACATATATGTTGACCGTCTTAATTCATCCAGAGACTCTGAGGCCAATTTAAACGCATTACAACTAAAACACTCAATCAAACCATCACACATATCACATATTTTATATTTGAATCAATTGAAAGATACTAAGTTCATTTCTAAATTAAATGGTATAGTTACTGCGGACACTTGCAAAGGTCCAAAAGTTGATGTAGAATTGTTAAAGTATGTGGACTACTTGTTTATTTCTTATGAAGAAATGTATAACTTGGAAGAATTGGCAGAACACACGAAAGGTGCTGTGATTGTACATACTTCAGTAGGCAGTACCGTGCGTATCAAAGACTCAAAGAAAGCATATTTCATAGAGCCAGATATGTTTGTAAAAGATGCTAATGTTTTGGGTGCAGGAGATATGTTTGCAAGTTGTTTCTTATATGAATTGCATAAATCTGGTTCAATAGACTCAGCAATAAACTATGCACACAAGACAGCTTCTGAATTGATTAGGAAATATAATGAAAAAGTATAATGTAATTTTACCTATTGCTGGCAAAGCACAAAACTTCATTGATGCTGGTTATACCATGCCCAAGTCTTTGATTATGGCCAAAGACAAACACATCATTGATTGGTCCATGTCTTCTATTGATACTACAGATTGTAATTTGATATTTGTGGTTCGTTTAGAACATGTTTATGATTATGGTATTGATGAAATTCTGAAGTCTAAGTTTGGTGATGATGTTCAAATTTGTATTGTTGACGGAGAAACCCGTGGTGCTTTAGAAACGTGTTTGAAGGCCAGAGAACTAATTGATGAAGACTTACCATTATACATTTATACACCTGATGTATATTTTCAATCAACATTTAAGTTAAATGAACCGCCAGCAGATTGTGACGGTTTTCTTTTGACTTTCTTAGCCAATAGTGCAGACCACAGTTATTGTGATATTGATTCTAACGGATTTGTCACACGTGTTGCCGAAAAACAAGTCATCTCAAGATATGCAAACGTTGGACTTTATTACTTCAAGACTGCATACTTGTTCACATCTTATGCAGACTATGTTATGCGTAATGACCCAACAGACAAAGACTTCTACATTGCACCTTTATACAATCATATGATTAAAGATTGTAAAAAGATTGTGACAGTTGAAACTGAAAAGATGCACGTTCTTGGAGATGTGGATAGTTTTGAATTCTTCCGTAAAAGAGTAATTGCCAGATTTGGTGACAAACCTATTGCACTTGCATCCGACCATTCTGGTTTTGACGCAAAAGAAATGGCCAAGAAAGTTTTGAATGAAAAAGGTATCAAGTACATTGATGTTGGAACATATGTTGACAAGCCTTGTGATTACTATGATTACATCAGTCAATCCACAGAGTTGATTCGGAACAATATTTGTGAATTTGGTATTGCATTCTGTCGTTCAGGCCAAGGTGTCAATATTGCAGCAAGTCAGTCTGGTGTAATTAGTGCTTTGACGTTTGATGAATATACGGCTGAGTTTTCCATCAAACACAATTGTGCAAATCACTTTGCGGTACCATCTAAGTATGTAGATGAAGAAAAGTTTTCTGCAATGGTTGACATTTGGTTGAAAACAACATTTGATGGTGGTCGCCACTTAACTAGACTCAATAAGGTGTTCAAATGAAAATTGCATTATGTTTCTCCGGTCAAGCTCGTTCTGTTGAAAGAGGTTTTGAGTATTATAGAAAAAATCTATTAGATAATCATGATGTAGATATTTTCTTTCATACTTGGGATGCAGATAATGTTGTTGATAAGATGATTGAGTTGTATAAACCAGTCATACATTCTTCTTCACCACCACTTGAATTGGATGTTGATAGAAAATATACCAATGTTCCAAATCCAGAAAAGTTTCCAGCTAGATTTGTTTACTCAATGTATTTTTCAATGAATAAGTGTCGTGAATCCATGATGTATTATTCAAAGACAAACAATGTAAAATATGATTGGGTTATTCGTAGCCGAACAGATTATGCTTTAAACGTAAAGATACCTTTTGGTGAATTGCCTAATGAAATGTTGTATATTCCGAATTGCAGAATGGTACCAACAAGAGACTTTGGTAATGACCAATTTGCATTTAGTTCACAAGAGAACATGGACAAATACATGTCAACTTTTTTGAACCTAGATAAGTATTACAGTGCTGGTACACAGTTTGTTGGTGAAAATATGATGAGTGCTAACTTGCGAGAATATGGTTTGTTTGGACCAAAGTTACAATATGTTGACATGAACAATCCATTTCCACCAGGACCACATAATGGTACTTGGCACTCTTTGATTCGTGAAGATTATGATAGTTGGAAGAAATGAATAAATTAGTTATATTTGACCTTGATGGCGTTTTACTTGATTCCCGTGAACTACACTATGAAGCTCTTAATGATGCAATTCGTAAAGTTGCTGGCGAACAGTTTGTAATTACAAGAGAAGAGCATCTCTCAAAATATGATGGTTTGAATACCACCAAAAAACTTCAAATGTTGGCCACAGAAAAAGGTCTAGATGCAAAATATTTTGATGATATCTGGAAAGAAAAGCAGAAGTCTACATTCAAACTAATACCAGAATGTCCAAAAAATCCATCAGCACATTATATAATGCGAATACTCAACCTTATGGGTTGGAAGATTGCAGTTGCATCTAATAGTATCCGTGAAACAATTAAGATTTCACTTAATTCCATGGATGTATTAAAGTATGTGGATTATATCGTTAGCAATGAAGACGTGAAATATCCAAAACCATTTCCAGAAATGTACTGGCAATGTATGACTGCATTGAAAGCATTACCAAAAGATACAATTATCGTAGAAGATAGTCATATTGGTCGAGAGGGTGCAACCAACTCTGGTGCCATTTTGTATCCTGTCAAAGATGCATATGAATTGCATGGAAATACATTCATAGATATGATTGAATCTTTTGATAAAAAACAAACACAATTGAATATACCATGGAGAAATAATAAGATGAATGTATTGATTCCAATGGCCGGTGCAGGTAGTCGTTTTGCACAAGCGGGTTACACTTTTCCCAAACCGTTGATTGAGGTTGATGGTAAACCTATGATTCAGGTTGTAACTGAAAATTTGAACATAGAAGCTCACTTCATCTACATTGTGCAAAAAGAACATTATGAAAAGTACAATCTAAAACAATTATTGAATCTAATTTCACCAGGTTGTGATATCATTCAAGTTGATGGTTTAACAGAAGGTGCGGCTTGTACCACACTTCTTGCTAAGGAACTTATTAACAACGACCAACCATTGTTGATGGCCAACTCCGACCAGTTTGTTGAATGGAATTCTAATGAATGCCTATATGCATTTACTGCCGACTCTATTGATGGTGGTATTGTTACTTTTGAGGCAACACACCCCAAATGGTCCTTTGCAAAACTAGGTGAAGATGGTTTTGTATCTGAAGTAGCAGAAAAGAACCCAATCAGTAATCTTGCAACTGTTGGTATCTACTATTGGAAACAAGGTAGTGATTATGTCAAGTATGCTGAACAAATGATTGAAAAGAACATTCGTACAAACAATGAATTTTATGTTTGTCCAGTATTCAATGAAGCTATTCAAGACGGCAAGAAAATTAGAACCAAGAATATCAAAAAGATGTGGGGTATTGGTACTCCAGAAGATTTGAACTATTTCTTGGAACATTATAAGGTTTAATATGCAAGTAATTGTACCGGCTGCAGGTCTTTCCAGTCGCTTTCCGAATATGAAGCCGAAATATCTGTTGGAAGATTTTGAAAACAAATTGATGTTAGAGAAGGCAATCAAACCTTATTTGGATGCAGGTCTTTCAATTACAATTGGTGTACTCAAAGAACATAATGAGAAATACAATTCAAAACAAGTTATCAAGGAAAAACTAGGTGACAAAGTTAATGTTGTTATTATTCCAGAGTTGACAAAAGGTCCAGCAGATACTGCATACCAAATTCTTCAGAATATTGGCGAAGATGAATTCATCATAAAAGACTGTGATAGTTATTTTACACACACACTTACTGAAGGCAATTACATTTGTGTTTCAGATATTGCTGATTATCCGAATCTCAATAGACCTGAAGCCAAAAGTTATATCATTACTGATGCAGATGGAAATGTAAATAATATTGTAGAGAAGAAAGTTGTATCAAATAAGTTTTGTCTTGGTGGTTACAAGTTTCAATCAGTCAAAGAATATAAAGAGGTTTTTGAATCCATTTCACAAGAAAGAGAAGTATTTGTGTCTGATGTGATTGCCGTGATGTTACAATCTGGACACACATTTAAAGAAAAACTATCTCTTAACTATGTTGATGTTGGTACTTCACAAGAATGGTTTAACTATAACAATTTAAAAATATGAAATTTATTGCACATAGAGGTTTAACACAAGGTCCAAATTTTAACCTAGAAAACAAACCCGAACAAATAGAAAAGTCTTTGGCAGAAGGATATGATTGTGAAGTTGACTTATGGTTGGTTGATTCCGTTTTCTATCTTGGCCACAATAAACCTGAATATGCAATTAATGAAAGATGGTTACAAAAAACTGGTCTATGGATTCATGCCAAAAACCTTGAGGCTTTAAAGTGGTTAACCACAAGAATTTATATGCAATATTTTTGGCACCAAGAAGATGATTTCACATTAACTAGCCATAACTATATCTGGACATATCCAGGAAAAGAAACTACAGAACGTAGTATCATAGTTATGCCGGAAAGATTTGACAAAGACTTGGAAAAAGAGTATAATGGTGTCTATGGAATTTGTAGTGACTATGTGGAAAAATTAAGAAACAAATATGATACCAAATAAAAACCTATTTTTTGTAACTTCAGCAATCAAATCACTGAATACTAGGTTTTGGAATCACCAACAAAGATTTGAACAAACTATTATAACTTTGGATTCCATCAGAAGTAAAGTTCCGGAAGCCATCATTATTTTGGCTGATGCATCCGTGATTACTTTCACAACAGAAGAATTAGAATTACTTTATTCTAAATGTAACTATTTCATGGATATGAATAAAGTACCACAAGTAAATGAATATTCTTCTAAAGGTATGCAATCTTGGGCTGAGAGTGCTTTGTTATTCAACGCATTCATCTTACTAAAACAACAACCAATTCTAAAAGATGTAAAAAGAATCTTTAAGATATCTGGTCGTTCTGTCTTGGAAGATGGTTTTAATATTAATGAGTATGATGACATGTTTGGTAAATACGTGTTCAAAAAACGTATTCCAACATGGATGTCGCAAGTAACACATGGTGCAACAGACCTTCTAATCACCAGAATGTTTTCTTTTTGCCCATCATTAATTGATAATTACTTAGAAGTAACACAGAAAAACTTGCCACTATTTACATTCATGGATTTCGAACATGCTCATTTTGTCAACATTCCAAAAGAATATTTGGTAGAATTTGATACAATTCATTGTACTGGTTGGTTAGCTGGTAACGGTCAAGTCGAAAAATATTGACTATGTATCGAACCCAAACTCTCCACGTTTGGGTATACAAACTAAAAAGTTATATAAATAACTTCATGGCAATCATAGTGTATTGCAAGTCTAAAGGTAAACATGAGAAGTTTCAAATCCCTCCTCAAAGAGGAAGCTGACGAGTCCAAGCTAAAACACATCACGCATGTGGAAGACCATGCCATCCATGATGGTGCGGAAGGCTTTAATCACGCAGTTGGAGTGTTGAATCAAGTGAGAAAACATATCAAAGCAGGTAAGAATGATCCTACTTTGACAATGAAACATGATGGTTCACCAAGTATTGTTTATGGTCATCATCCAGAGACAGGTAAGTTCTTTGTGGCATCCAAATCTGCATTTAATGTAAATCCAAAAGTTAATTACTCGGATAAAGACATTGAAATGAACCATGGCCATGCACCAGGTCTTGTGGCCAAACTAAAAGACGCATTGCATCATTTACCAAAAGTTGCACCAAAAACTGGTGTTTATCAAGGTGATATGATGTTCGGCCATGGTGATAAGACTGAACATGATGGTAGAGTTCATTTCAAACCAAATACAATTAACTATTCTGCACCTAAAGACTCAGAAGAAGGTAAGAAAATTCGTAAAGCCAAGATTGGTGTATACACACATACACAATACCATGGAAAAACTTTAGCGGATATGAAGGCTGACTTTCATCCAGATTTGTCTGGATTTAAAAACCATGCAGATGTGTACCACAGAGAACCTGGTCACGACACATCTAAAGTTATGATGTCAAAACATGATGATGACCAATTTCATCACCATTTGGCATCAGCACAAGCATTACATGACCTACATGGTAAACAAATGTATACAGCAACAGAACCACACCGTAATGCTGGTGGTCCTATAGAGACACATATTAACCAGACTATCAGAACTGGTGAGAAACCAAGCGTTGCTGGACTCAAAAAATCTATTGAAACAAAATATGACAAAGACATTGCAAAGGTCAAAACACCTGCGGCAATTGCTAGAAAAGAAGCAGAAAAGAAAGCTCACATTGAACACATAGATAATAATACTCAACATTATGAAAATTTCTTCAAAATGCACAACCATTTACAGAAAGCCAAAGATTCTTTGGTTCATGTATTGGCTAGACATACAGGTGGTTTAGAACATACAGTTGGTGATGCATCAGTTAAACCAGAAGGTTTTGTTGCAACACACAAAGGTAGAGTATCTAAACTAAACGATAGACAAGAATTCAATAGACTTAACTTTTTGGCAAGACCACGATGAAATCATTTAGACAATTAGTAGAAGAAAAGACCAAGTCGATTGTCATGGCAATTGGCCGCATGAACCCACCTACTAAGGGTCATGAGGAAAATGTCAAAGGCATTCAAGCTTTGGCCAAGAAAAATAATGCTGACCACATTATTGTGGCTTCGCACGCTCATGATGCCAAAAAGAATCCGTTAGATATCAAAACAAAAATGAAGCACATCAAACGTGCTTTTCCAGATGCAAATATTGTTCCAGCATCAAAAGAAGCACCTGGTCTATTACATCATGCGGCAGAAATGCACAAAAAAGGTTACAATCATGCTATCGTTGCTTCTGGTGAAGACGCCTCAGCAAATTATCACTTGTTGAAAAAGTATAATGGTGTAGAAGGCCGCCATGGTTACTTTAAGTTTGACCACATTGAACAACAATCAACAGGTGAACGTAAACAAGGTATTTCTGGTACCGATATGCGTAACCACGTTAAAAATGGTAACTTTAAAGAATTCAAAAAGAATCTACCATCAAACATACAAAAACATCCGGAACATGCAACAGAATTGTTCCACGATGTAACTAAAGGTATGGGCCTACATGAATCTACCAATCGTGGACAAGGTAAAGCCATCTTTGTTACTGGTGGTCCTGGTTCTGGTAAAGACGTTGTTATTCGTGAGTGTATCGCAGAACAAAACATTGTGGAGTTGAACTTCCAACAAGTTATGGATATCATGAACGACAAGCACAAGTTGGCTATGCGTTCTATGAATCCTAAGATGGAAGCAATTCGTCAACGTGGTCCACTTATTATTAATGGACCTGCCGATGATTATGAAAAGATTTCCCAAATCAAAGAAGAATTGGAAGAATTGGGTTATAACACCATGATGGTTTTTGTTGATACAACCGACAAAGTAAGCCAAGAAAGAAACACATTATTGTCCAGAATGATGGTTGAATCAACTCGTCACGCTCGTTGGACAGAAGCACAAAAGAATATTGCACATTTTTCGGAATTATTTGAAAGTTTCTCTCGTTTTGATAACACTGGAAATCTAGAAGATAAAGTTAGTGATATCTCTGAACTATTCACAGAAACAACAAAGTTTTTGGACAATGGTTCTATTCATTATACAAGTTCCAATAGATTTTTACAAATTTATGAAGGTGCAAAATCTATTCAGAAATCAAATCTAAAAGACAGAGGTTTGAATGTACTGAAGGACAACAATAGTCCTGTTATGCAATTTGCTGCAAAATTAGGTCGTAGAGATGATGTTAGAGATGGTGATATCAAACAAAATAGTGATTACATGCCTAAAATTGGCGGAGGTAATACATATACAGAAGATGCACAAAAAATGATTAAAATGCCAGAACCTAAAGTGGCAAATTTCAACAAAGATGCTGATAGTGTCAGAAGAAAAAAATTGGGTGACCGTTCTTTAAATTCTGCAAAATTAGGCAGTGTCGATGGTATTGGCCAAACAATGAATTCAAGAGCAGCAGGAACAAGTGCTTCTGCTGGCGCAGGTTTAGGAGATTCTACATACCGTGAAGAAACAGAATACAGTAATGATGATGTTGCAGATTATGCGGGTAAACCAAGAGGTGTTAACCCCAACCCGTTAGCTGAAAAAAATAAGAAATTAAAAAAGTTTAAGGAATCAATCTTTGATTTTGGTCAAGGAGATTCTGGTGTAGGTGGCACTCTTGGTGGTGCTAGTAATAAGGAAGACTTCGTTAAGCCATCTGAAAAATTTGGCCAATCGGGTATAACAATCAAAAAGAAGAAAACAGGAGTAAAATAAATGTTTACCAAATCTCTAGTGTCACAAGCCTTGATTGACGTAACAAAATCAATCTTGGAAGCAGACGAAAAGAAGAAAAAGATGCTTTTAGAACCAGAACTAGATGAGACTGGTTTTCATATGGCTGCTCATGCTGCTAAGAAAGCAGGACAATCTCACTTTGAATTCCAAGGTAAGAAATATCCTGTTACAGCAAAACCACACGCAGAAGGCATGGTTCCTCCAGAAAAAATTGGCGGCCAGATTTACAAAAAAAGAGATGACAAAGCCGCAGCGTCTGGACATTCAGCTGACGTTAGAGAAGAAGATGAAATGAAAAAATCATCTAATCCTTTTGATGTTTTAAAAGGCAAATACATGAGTCAAATGCCTAAGAAAAAAGGCGAATTGACTGGCCATGAACACAAAAAGACTTCTACTGGTGATGTATACACCAAGAAAGCAATGAAAGAAGAAGACCATCCTGACGAGAAAGAAGATAAAGCACTTGTCAAGAAAATGGTCAAACCTTCTGCTTTGAAGAAAGAAGAAGAAAAAGAAACTCATTTGTCTAAACATTCAATGGGTGAAGAAACTGGAAAGTATGTAACTAAACCAGAAGCAAAGAAAATTGCTGATAAAGAAGTTCACAAACACGAAAAATCAATGCACAAAGGTCATAAAGAAACTGACCTTGATGAAGAACGTCACATGACTCCTTCTGAAAAAGAAAAACGTGAAAAGATTGTTATGTCTATGAAAAAAGGCATGGCTGGTTTCAAAGACCGTTATGGTGACCGTGCAAAGAATGTAATGTATGCTACTGCTACTAAGCAAGCCATGAAAGAAGAGTTTGCTAACTTACAAGAAGAGTTAGAATATAAGAGAGAACATGGAATGCATCACCATCCTGATACGATTCAGGTATTACATGCATATCACAAGGGTAAAAAGATTGGTGAAATCCATGAGTACCATGATATTAGTTCTTCTGGCAGACATACTGGAAAAACAAAATGGGCTTACATTCACCACCCAACAATGAAAGAAATGATTGGTCACAAAACCTGTGAAGAAGCAGAAAAACATCTATGTGACTGCCATGAAGGACATTGCATGGAAATGGAAGAAATGGGTATGCACCATGAAGAAGCCCATAAAATGAATGTAAAAAAAACTAAAAAAGAAGACATTGGCGGCATTAGCACAATGAGTGAAGAGGATGATGTTCGTATTGATCCAGGTGAAAACATGAAAACCAAAACTGTTGACACATTAAAAGGTCGCCAAAAAGTTCATGCTGATTACCACAATCAACCACTTTCTTACAAAGTTAAGTTGAATGTTGAAGAAGAAGAAAAAACTTCACCAATGGAAGTTGCAAAAGAGTTGGCTCGTAAATCTTTCAAAAAGATTAGAAACGAAACTATGATGGGTAAATTAGGTACTTCTGAGGAAAAGAAAGATGACTAAAGCAAAAGAGTTGGTTAAAGGCATCGTCAAAAAGACTGAAGTCAAACCATCTTTTGGAAAAAATCCATGGGACCAATGGTCCACCACAGGTGATGGTGGTGGCATTGGTTTGCCTGAAAATGTCACATCTCGCCGTGCAGACTTACTTTCAAGATTCTACAAATCTAAAGGTTACAACATTGATTATGTCAGTAAGAACCAAAGAGTTGCACAATCTAAAAAAGGCGAATATGAAAAATGGAAACGTGACCATGGAATTTATGAAGAAGATGAAGTCAATGAGGATTTGACAACAAAGTATAATGGCCCACATACTGGAGCTCCAGAAACTCGTTCTGAAATTTCCAAGTCTCCGACTTTGAAAAGAAAACGTCAACTAGACAAAGCAGCTTCACACTATGCGGTACCAACACCAGCAGGAAGTATGAAACATACAATGCAAAAAGAAGACAATATCAACGATCCACAATGTGCGACACAATCTCCTTTTGATGGTGCTAACACTACCAATGATGTTGCTTCACCAAAAAGAACAAAAGCTGCTAAAATGGTCAAAGAAATCTATGCAAAACATAGACTAAAAGAAGACTTGTATGACCACGAAAAGGATGACAAAGGTCCAGGTACCGATGTTAAACAACCAAAAGTCATTAAAAAGACTGAGGTGAATGATAGTGATGAAAAGGGAACCAATGCTCGTATGATCCTTAAAGGTGGTACAACTTTAACTGGTGAGAAACGAGATACGATTGAAATTGACCCAATGTTGAAAAATCGTAGTAAACAACCAGACTATATTGCCACAAATACAGGCAAAAAACAATAACAATAAATAGATAGATTACCCTTTAAGGAGATAAAAATGTCATCGTGGAAAAATACAGACGCAAATAGTAACCAAGGCAAACCAAAATGGGATACTGTAAGAGTCACCAGAGAAAATGTTCAAGCAACTGTTTTTGCAGGTAACACTTCAGGAAATACCATCATCAGTATCAATTATTTGGATGGCGGCGCAAATAACGTAGCAAACATCGGTATTACTGCCGGTCAATACGTTTATTTCTGGGCCAACGGATTTGGTGATAACAAAGGTGGCCAAGCAGGCAATGGTATTCCCGGTTTCTTTGCTTCGAACACAACTGTTGCTTCTATAAGTGGCAACACAGTTACACTAACACCAGCTTTATTTAATACTGTAAGTGCTGGTTTTGGTGTTGAGTTTGATAAAGGTATTGTTTATAACACAAACAAAACAATGACCAAAACATATGGTGCAGATACAATTTTAGTTACACCAACACGTTTGGCAAACAATACTGTTGCCTTAGGTGATGTTGTTCCTGGTTGGGTTCACATTCAAAAGAAAACCAACAATGATGGTTCTGTGCGTTATATCAAAGAAACATTAGTTGCCTTGGCTAGCCCAACTGCTGCAAATACAAACTCAGCTAATACTAGCTGGGGTCAAGCATTCACTGGTCTATAATAAGGATGGGGCTTCGGCCCCAACATTATGTTTGATGAATTGAATGAAGATAATTTTGTGATGTATGCGGCAAAGTGTTATACATCTCCAAACTGCCTTATGTCAGAATTTGAAGGAGACTTGAAGAGAACCAAGTATCTCAAGAGACTATTTCGTAGGTATAAAATTACCAAAAGTCTTAAAGAGAGATTGATTCTAAATCATATCATTCTTTTGAATAATGTTTTTGGACCTGAAGCTACAGCAAGAATATTGTTTTTTAGGACCGATGAGAAGGATTACGATGTATTGAAGACATTTTTGCTTTATTTGAACATATTGCCAGAAAATGTTAATGGTATTAGGGGTAAGAATATAACAACAGATGTTATTCCAGTAGATATGAGAGTTGCAGATATACTGAGAAAGATATGAAAACTTTTAAACAGATTAGAGAAAAAAGTAGATGTTGGCCAGGTTACAGACCAGTACCTGGTAAAGCTCCATATTCTCCAGGTAGCTGCACCAAAGAAGACCATGTAAAAGAATTAGAAGATGGTTTGAAACAATTAGATAGTCATGATTATCACACAATTGATGAATTGATGACTAAGATATCAAAAAACCATGGCATAACAGGTAAAGACTTACACAACGATTTTAAATCCAAACACGGTAAAACACCAGACGATTGGATTAATGAAGACTTACGCAAATGGTTTAAGCAAGATTGGGTTCGCATGGACACCAAAGGTAATGTCAAAGGTCATTGTGCCAGAGATCCAGGTGAAGGTAAACCAAAATGTCTACCTAGAGCAAAAGCAAACGCACTCGGTAAAGAAGGTAGAGCAAAAGCTGCACAAAGAAAACGCCGTGAGGATCCAAATCCAGAACGCCGTGGTGCACCTATAAATGTTAAGACAGAAAGTGCTGCTGCAGCAATTGCGGCCGCCACAGCAATAGCAAAGAAAAAATCAGGAAATTATGATTCAGAAGGAATGAGAAAAACTCCTTATAAGAATCCTGACCATCCATTAAGAAAAAGTAATGCAGAAAGAAGAAGGGAACAATAATGAAAACACTTAGAACATTTCGTGAAGAAGTTGTAGATTTAGAAGAAAAGAATGTTCCAACAAGTCCAGAAAAATGGGCTCGTGCTAAGGCTGCAGCTAAATCTAAGTTTGCTGTTTATCCTTCTGCTTACGCTAACGGTTGGGCATCTAAAAAATATAAAGCAATGGGTGGTGGCTGGAGAAGTACCAAAGAAGAAGTCACAGAAGAAACTAAAGATCCAGAATATGCTGACCCATACATGGCAGTTAACCAATTACGTACCATCATGCATAATGCACAAGAAATGATGGACTTGATTGGTGAGAAAACAGATTTGCCAGAATGGGTTGAATCTAAGATTACATTAGCAGAAGACTACATCATGACTGTTGCCAATTACATGCGTAGTGAACTTAAAGAAGAACACAATCCAGATGCAATGTTCGATGTAGTTGAAGGACTTGTCATGGAAATTGCAGAAGCCAATAATATTGATCCGGAAGTTATTTGGGAAGACCTTGATGACGTATCGGATGAAGAATTGTATGAGTCGGCCGCATGGCAAAGAAGTGCAGGTAAAGACCCCAAAGGTGGTTTGAACCGTAAGGGTATTGCTTCTTATCGCAGAGAACATCCAGGTTCTAAGTTGAGCATGGCAGTAACAACACCACCATCAAAACTAAAACCAGGTTCTAAAGCTGCAAAACGTAGAAAGTCTTTCTGTGCTCGTATGGGTGGCATGAAAGGTCCAATGAAGAAGCCAAATGGTAAACCAACTCGTAAAGCCTTGGCACTAAGAAAGTGGAACTGCTGATGAAAACTTTTAAAACCTTTAAGGAACACATTGTCAAAACTGGCAGTGGTTACAAATTGGTTTCAAAGAAAACTGGCAAAAACCTTGGTACTGCCAGCACAAAAGCAGGCATTGAAAAAAGAGAAAGACAAGTTCAGTATTTTAAGCACATGCACGAAGAAACTGAAGAAAAGTTAAATATCAAAAAAGAGTTACAAGAGTTGTCTGCTAAACTGGCCGAAATATCAAGGAAAATAGATGATTAAATTTAAACAGTTTATGAACATACAAGAAGACGGTATGGGTGCTGGTGCAGTAGGTTCAGCAGGTCCAACTAACGTAGTCAGTACAGGTGCTATTGCTGGTACAGGCGGCAAAGGTGGAGAACCTGGTGTTTATCTACCTAGAAAAAAGAAAGCACATAACCCTATAATGATGAAAATGGGTTCAAGAAAACCACCAAAAATTTAAGGACATAAGATGTTTGATATGTTCTCTCCTGAATATGTTATAAATTATGCATTAGGATTACTGCCAACATGGGTACCATGGGCAATTGCTGGATTCGGCATTGCCCTTTTTTTATTGGCTCACATATTCGGTAAATTAATACCTATATTGTATAGATTTGGTATCACAATTTTATGTTTTGTGTTGGTTGGTCTTGGATTTTGGTTGCAAGGCCGCCAAGATATTTTGATTGAAGGTAAACATGAAGTTGAGAAAATAGTTACAGAACAAAAAGTCATAACTAAGGTTGTTGTGCAAAAGTTCATTGAAAAGCAAAAAGAAATTGAGGTGGTACATGATAAAATTACAGCTGAAATCAATACTAAAGATGACCATATGTGTGATGTTCCTGAGTCTTTTGTACGGGTGCACGACAGCGCCGCTCAAAATACCG
>Ga0208379_1000002_pt1 | contig 144527 bp, 128 predicted proteins | sample CryBogCBE02Aug07_FD_184559 | JGI IMG/M metagenome (GOLD analysis project Ga0208379, IMG submission 184559) | Freshwater microbial communities from Crystal Bog, Wisconsin, USA - CBE02Aug07 (SPAdes) | ecosystem: Environmental > Aquatic > Freshwater > Lake | place: Crystal Bog, Wisconsin, USA... | reverse complement strand
ATTCGGTTGTTCATTTTATACGGCAATTTAATTACTGGTTTTCCTGGTTTCCGCTTTACGGAATGCTTTTCTGTAACATACTTCAAGTAACAAATATTATTTTTCGTCTATATACCGTGAATCCTACACTGGTCATCAGTCAGTCCGTGATTGGCATGCTTTTTATGATTTGGGGGCTTTTCTATTCGCTTCGTATATCGTATTTCATTCACGGAATCTTCAACGAGAAAATTAAGAATTGTTTGGAAAATCGCTGACTAAACAAAATCTAAAAATTGAGATATTATTTGTATATATTCATTGAAGGTATACAAATGCGTTGGTTTATCGTTACACTGTTTGCGCTTGCTCATAGCATCTTTACGACGAAGAGGGCGACAATTATAACGGGTGGTGCTGAGACCTTTACGCTTGTTAAGAATTGTTCCGGTATGCTACGTGGGGTCTATGCTCGTGATGCTACAACGGTTGCCTGTTATGACGGGGTTTGCCCAGCTGTATCAGGCACCTGTTACAAGATTGGCGCAATTCCATACAATACAATTTGGGATACTATGGGTACGCTCTATATCAAGCCCGCCACCGGTATTCCGTTCCAGACGTCACTCTGTTGTTGTACGTACTGTGGCGGAAATCCTTGTGGCGCAGTGGTATGGTACGATTAAATAGTCGCAATAGGAAAAATCTAAAAATTGAGGGGTTAATTTTTAAGTTGGTGAGAGGCATTCCCAATGCTAAATCAGCACGAGCCACGAACGCTCATTAAGTCTCGTCTTATACTACAGTCGCTAAAAGGTGGGCAAGAGTTTACAAAATATCAAGTATTTGATCGTGTTCTACAACAAATTTGGGAAGGTGTTAAACAGGAAGCAATTGTTGGTGGCAAAACAACCTACGTATATAATTATAATAGATTTCTTCAACAAAATTATAATTTGAACGATTTAGCCAAATTCAATATGTATCGCTTAGACCTAGTTACTATTCTTGAAAAGGAATATCCAGATTGTAAGATTCAATATGTTGAAACGGTCGGTTATGGAGGTGAAATCATTCAACGGATTATTGTGATTGATTGGTCATGAGGGTTATGAAAAAAAATGATAATAGAATTGGGATTTTTTAGATTGTTACGGTTTCTTCTTCCAAATGTCAACAACTATCTATATTCTCAAACTCAAGGACGGAAACTACTACGTTGGAAAGAGTGACAATCCAGCAAAGCGATTTGAAGAGCATATTAATGGCAGAGGATCGTTATGGACCCGAAAGTATCCACCTATTAAACTTGTACGTACTGTTATGAATGCAAGTCCATTTGATGAGGATCGCTATGTATTAGAATATATGGGAAAGCATAGTATTGATAAGGTCCGCGGTGGCTCTTATGTAACGGAGGAACTTGATGATAGTCAATATGAAGCCGTTCAGAAGATGATTCGTGGCGCAAAGGATCAATGTATGCGCTGTGGTCGTCCAGGGCATTTTGTGAAGAACTGCCACGCAACGACTGACACTGATGGAAATAACATAAATGAATATGATGATAGTAGCGACGAGGAAGAAGATGAGTGGGGTTGTGATTACTGCTACCGTACATTTACCACTCAATATGGATGTATGCTTCACGAGAATTCATGTAGTAATAAGTCTTCCAAGAAGGCGGGCGGAATTAAGTCTTCCAAGAATGCGGGCGGAAGTAAGTATTCCAAGAAGTTAGCTGGTGCGTGCTATAAGTGCGGTCGCCCAGGTCACTATTCGCCAGATTGCTATGCTAAGACCCACGTTGATGGTTATGCTATTTAGAGTTTGGCTAGGCTTCTAACAAAATAAAAAAATTGAATGTTTTATTTTTGATTTGGTGGACAGCAAATTGGCGTCATGAAGAATCAGGTATACAGTCGTGAGTATCTACGGAGCGTTCCTGATGAGAAGAAACAGCAGATGTTTGACCAGATAATTAATAATTTCCAATACGATGTCATTAATGTTGCTGCTACAGGCAAAACATCATTTATGATTGATATTACACGCATTCGTCAAAATACAAATTGTTCTACTATTCATACCGATGATGAACTTGTTGTCGCAATTCAGAAGCGGTATCCTGAGTGTGCGGTTAAGTTTGATGAACAGTGGGTTGAAACTGGGCGAGATACGCGGGTGCGAAAGGCGGGTATTGTAATTGATTGGTCCTGAGATTTCTAACAATTAGACTAGGTTAGTCGGCGTCTAAACCCTATTTTTTACTATAATTCTAAAATGGCGCTCCCTATTCATATTTCTCGCACCGACTATAAAAATTTTATGTTAGATTTATATCTAATGCTTGTGGCACGTACTAGTGAAATTGCTAATGAATATGATACTCTTCTTGATACAGATGTAAAAGGGTTAACTTCAGGAATGAGAGATTATATGAAACAGCATATTACAAGAATAATTAGTAATATGTTAAATAATGAGTATCCTATAATCACACACAAGCTTGTTTTAATAATTCTACAAGCATTGGATGCGTCTATTATTGCTCTCTTTACTATACGCCCCAAAAGTTCATTTAAATATGTAGACATTAAAGACTATTTGTACACCCAACTAATATGGTTATTCGATGTAGACGAACACTATCCAACAATACTAGGAGATTATCTTGTAATTGATGATGAGACTACGATGGACAGTCCACCCATAGGTGATGAACCTATAGCGGATTAAAGAAAAAATTGAGAAGGGGTGGTTACTATTTTTCAACATCCAACAGAGATGGATATTGACAAACGTATTGCCGACTTGGAGGATAAATTACGACGGATGGAATCCCGCTACAGCCAGTCGAACCCCGTGGATGTTCTATTAATACGGGCGATGAAGCGAGAAATCGCTCGGCTGTTGCGATTATCCGCGACAGAGAAGATGGCTGAAGCGGTTGAAAAATAAATATAATAAATAATTACGGATATTTTGTCAATTCGCAACGTAAACTACAACAAGATGTGCTACGACAAGGCGAATCTTTGAATACTTTAAAACAATTAATACAAGTGAGTGTCGGTAAAAGAGCGATTCTTTCTTCTTTTTCTTTACGTTTCTTTTCATCGGCTACTCTTTTTGCTTCATCATGCTCAAGTTTTAGTCTCCGTTTTTTTTCTAATTCTGCGTCTAATACTCTCTGTGCGGCTTCCCTTGCTTCAGCTATTACTCTTTCCTGAGCGTCCGCTTCCTGTTTCGCCCTTTCCCTTGCTTCCGCTCTTAATATTTCTTGAGCTTCTGCCGCTTTTTGTGCCCTTTCCCTTGCTTCCGCTCTTAATATTTCTTGAGCTTCTGCCGCTTTTTGTGCCTCTTCTCTTGCCTGTTCTTCTGCTCTTTCTATTGCTTCCCTTAATTCCTTTATTCTTTTTACTTCCTCCTCGTTTTTCTTATGAATCTCTTTAATGGAAGCATCTATAAGAACTAATAAATGATTCAGATATGTAATACCATATATAGTTTCCATTTCAATAATTTCATCCTTTAATTTATCTAAATTAAAGATATGAGACGAATTCTTATATGATTCAAATCTATATTCACATCGCTTAATTAATATTGCCTCAACATTAGCACTGTATTCAATGATGTCATCAATAATTACATACTCTCCCTTCTTAAGAAATTCGCGAAGAATGGTTGTATACATATTTTTGCCTAATGATCGTGATAACATATTAAATTTCTTACAACATCTAGAACCTGCTATAATTGTTTTTTCTGTGAAATGATTATATAAATATGTTACCTCTTTGATTTTCCTACTACAAATACATATAGCACTTTGAGTTGCTAATGTTGTCTCGTCAATTACATACCACTCTTCTTTTGCCTCTTCAATACTTTTTGCACGTGATAATTTTAGTAAATTCTTATCAAAATTATATTTGGCAGCCATTGATTACTATTAATTAGTAGATGCATATAGTCAATTTTTAGCCTTTAAACCCTCAGGGGTGACCCCCACCCTTGGGGTTCAGCCATCGCCGTCGTAAAAATTCTTCGGGTTGCGATTTGTACTATAGTTTATAGTATAAATCACCAAGTTTTTGTGCGGGAACACCGCCGCCAAAAAATCCCGGCTGGAGGATAGACCCGCGGATGAACGATGAAGAGATTCGGCTATCTGTAGTACATTTGCTACGTGCGTATTTTGATAAGTCGCCGTCGGTGGACCCTCTCAATGACGAAAGGGTGGTGGATATATCCCGCGACCATATCAGTGCGCTGGCGGATATTATTCTATATACCTCAAATCCTATATACTATTATGAATTAAAGGATAAGACTTATAACGATGCGGTTGCTATGCTAGCCAATTCTACTTTGCGCTTCAAACTACCTGAGCCACTTATGGGTATGATTGCCTACAGACATAGTCAAAATAATATAATGGGAAATGAAATCGTTAAGATTGCTGACGATATTGTGTATAGCGCAAAGAAGAGTGAAGATTTCTGGCGGTTACAGCGAGATGGAGAATTAGAATGGGGAGTGTGTCCTAGAGAAGATGTAAATTTAGGGTACGGACGATGGAATAATAACAATCCTATAAATCCTTATGGAATTGAAGGATGGGTGCCGGCTATTATAGAAAAACATCCTATTTGGATACGCCGAAATCAATTTGATATGTACCCTGGACGATGGGACCCGTCTGACAGCGGCAAAGAGGATGTATTAGAAGTAAATATATCTGGGCATAATAGTCACTGGTCTCGTTTTGTAACACGTGAAGTCTTGAATAAGTGTCCAAGTGCTTATGGAATTACATCTGATATAAATGAAGACGATTGGATACAGGTAAATATACGTCAGCAGCGTACTTGGATTTATTATAATCCTTCTAAACTTTCACTATTGCCAAAAAGTTCTATAGTAGATAGTTATATAAAAATAACATTAACCGCAAGTTTCCCTCACATTCAAGGTTGTACATTTTTTGCAGAACGCAATCCGCATGAAAGTGTATTTTTAAATTATCCTCGGTCCATATTTACAATTGATAGACCATTATTTGTGAATGACGATTTACCTTCCCATCCAATTCCAGATCCTACTAGACAGATAATTGTTACGGGAAACGGTGATACAAATTATAGATTTCAAGAGACTTATATTACCTCGGAAGGAAATACAACACATTACGAAAATATTTATTGGCGCCGAACCAGTGAGAATCATAGTTTAAATGTATGTTCTATACAAAGCATTTTAAATACATTAAATTATAATAGAGTTTATATTCATAAATTATTTACGATAAACACATTTATAAAATTAATAAATAAAATTTCGGTTGATACTATTACAGACCAAATTGGGCGATGGATTTTATGGAAACCGTACACATATGTTCCTAGTTATAATCAGAATTGGAAATACCTAGAAATAACAAAGTTGTTAAGTATATATTGGCAATTTGACCCTTCCCACCTTTCAGAATTAGATTCATTTATTTCAGACTTTCAAGCAATTTCACGCAATCCTACATCTGTTGATGAAGAAGAAGAGGAAGAAGAGGAAGAAGTGGATTTATCAGGAGTGCCGGCACCAGCACCAGAACCTCATAGAAGAGTTGTAAGAAGAGATGCCAGCGGTTCAATAGCACGCCCAACACAACTTTGTAAGCGCATCCGTGATCTCATCGTTGCCGATATAATCAGCAAGGGTGATGAATGCTCTATTACAATGGAACCGCTAACCGCCGAGAATCTTGCCATCACCTCCTGCTTCCATTTCTTTGACAAGGACGCAATTGGTAAATGGTTTGAAGAGAAGGATACTTGTCCGCAGTGTAGGGAGCGGACTACGGTGTTTGCTTAACTTTCGCCGTTTTACAGTTTAAAACTCTAAAGAGTAAACGAATTTAGAATGTCTAAGCCGTTTGAAATTACGTTAGAAAATCTGGAGAACTATACAAAGTCGCAACTACAAGATGAAAATGTAAAGTATGGACTGGCACGATGTGAAAACGAACTCAAAGAGAAATCTATTAAGAAACTACGTGATCACTTAGAGACTCTTAAGGAAAAGAAGACCTGTACATTTCAGATTGATAATGGTCAAATTCTAGAGTATACGTACCCTGCTAATAAAACCCGTCTAGATCTCAATAAAGTATTAAACGAGTTTTTTACCACGTCGTAATAGTTGTGTGATGTTCACAAAAAATTGAAATTCATTTTGCGGTTCTTTTTAAACGAACAAGTAGAATGTCCGACGTATTCACCCTTTACGATAAAAGGAATGCGTGGTATATTTTAGGGTCCGATTCGTGGGATGGTGTAATTAAACATGGAACAAGTCACCATATACCAATGCGCAAAGACCCGTTCTTTACTTGTATGCCCAAACCTGTAAGTTATCAAGCCGTTCTCTTCTTGGATAGCAGTGCCCTCCAAGCACGAGGAATCAGTCTCGCCACACTTGACAGCGCCGAATTCCCCCGTTGGCTAAAGGCAAACAATCTATGGGATACGCACGTAGAGCTTGGGGGTGGTAACGAATTCTATAATCACGCAGACCCTGTTAGTATCGTGCGGCGATTTCTATTAGCGATGAATATTCCTATTGTTGAGGAACTTCATGAGGACATATTTCCCTATCCGTCGCAGCATGAATCTGCGGACGAGATTGATGCGGAGATTGCCGAACGTCGCAAGGCTCGCAAAGAATATCTCACAACCTTGCAACCTCCGCCATCGCCACCGCCCTCCTTTATCGAAGTTACCAAGGAAAATATTATTCGTGTGTTTCTAGCCGAAGGACAGGAATTGCGTAGTAACCAGTCAGAGTTGTATGATATTTGGCAGCAAATTCTACTTACAGTAGACACCTATGCCGGCATTCTACAATGGCCAACCGGTACCGGTAAAACCCTGGGTGAAATCATTCTTATCCTACTAACATTTACGCATATCAAGTCAAAGGGGCAGCTTTACCGTGGATTGCTCATTGCGCCAAAGAATGATATTCTAAATACTCAGTTGACAGCGCTTCGTAAGTTGTCACGGTTCGGTCTTCATATCATTGAGGCGCACGATAGCCAATATCGTAATTGTGTTATCCCTACAGACAAACACATTCTTATAATTGTAACCCATGCGGCTTTGGCAAAGGCAACTGGTGAAAATATAGTCGAATTGGATGAGACTGTTCATTTAACCGGCATGGATCGTCTGCCTGCTATGAATCACGCTCACTATGATGAAGGTCATCGCATCACTGCTGAAAAGTTTCTAGCTGCGTTAAAACGTAAGCGCACACAGTGGAGAACTCCCTATATCACTGCTACATCCGCAACTCCTAAAACGAGTAATACGAATCAGCATGAGCGCCTCGCAGAGTTCTTTGGCGGAGATGTACCTATTATACATCGAGTTGATATTGATAAGGCTGTAGCAAACGGTTGGATTGCAAAACCTCGCTTTCATATTGCCGAAATCGCCGATGACACCATCGAAAAGCAAGTTCTGGCAGTTGTAACTCATACAGTAGCTCTTATGAAAGAGCGTATCCGTATAAATATGTGTAAGGGTGGAAAAGCAATCGCTTATTTACAAAGTAAAGCCGAGGTTACTATTGCTGTCAAACAAGCACAGGATACTGTCCCTCCTAACTATAAGATTTACTGGGCGGTCGATATTAACGGCAAATCGAATCATAGAGAATTTGTGTCTGCTCCTGCGAACGGCACACCACGAATTATGTTTGCATGTGACCGCTACCGTGAGGGCTCTGATATCCAAGGTCTGGAATTCACTGCCGTACTAATGGGCAAAACCATGGCAGCCTATATTCTCGTACAAATTATTGGACGCGCTCTAAGAGTAGATTATGAAGGGAAGGAGGGATGGTGTTGTATTCTTCGTCCAAAATATCCCGATGATAAGGATGATTCTCCCCTTGAACATATCTTACTCGACTTAGAGGCGGTTATTACATTCAACGCAGGTGTTGCAACACGCACAAATGTAGAGGCATTTGTGCGTACATATTTTGGCAATATCACTGTTGATGGACGCAGTATAAATGTTGATGAAACGATTGAGCGAGTTCAAAATATGTATTTACGTCGTCAACAAAATCGCCGAGAGATGTCTGTTACCGATGCTCATCGCATTTGTGCCGAACACGGAATTCGTGATTCGAAGCATTACGGTGAATTACAGAAGACTGTGCTGACTGGCTTACCTGTAGAGCCTGCTGAATACTGGCGGGGACATGGATGGACGAACTGGCACGATTTCCTTCACGGGCAAGAGCGAACCATGACACTTGAACGGTTTATTGATGATATTGTTAATGAACGCCAAATTCTTGCTGCTGAAGAGTGGCAAACCAAGCACATCATCGGTTACCCAACTCTACAAGATATTTGTGACGGATACTTTGCTCGAAACGATATTCAGCAGTACGCTGATATTATCAAGCATCCGCAAGTCGTCAAACCGAGGGGCGCTCGGCGCTAAGGGTATTGATTTGAAAACAAGGGTGTCCTGATTTTAAAATTTTTCTTCCGGATTTTAAAAAAATGCGGACAAAATTGATTGGTCTTTTTCTTCCTCCATCATATAACATCACCCATGACGACTAAGATTCAGCAGTTTGAAGCCGCAATCATCCGTATCCGTGATATCCTCCGCCGCGATGGTATCACTGGAATGGATTCAATGAAGCACTGTACCCTGTATATGGCAGCTCGCTATCTAACAGCGGAGCTCCTCAAGACCCTCAAGATTCCTGAGCGCTTTGGATGGCAGTCACTCCTTGCTCTCTCTCGTGAGGGTCTCAATGAGGGTGAGAAGACCAAGAATCGCGAACTTTCACGTGACCGCATCTTCAACAATGCGGGTGCAGACTGTCTTGTCACCCATTTTGACCACCTCTTCAAGACAACCGAATTTGCGTTTCGTGTATCCGCTCGCGGACATAGTGATATTATGGAAGTCTTTGCGCCTATCAATCTTGAGGATATCAAGATGGAGAAAGACCTTCTTGGCTGGGTGTACGAACAGCATCTCGCAAAGGGCTCATCTGCCGCCCGTGACCTCGGTCAGTTCTTTACCGACCGTTTCATTACAGCTTATATGACTGCTCTATGCGATCCAAAGCGACGTGCGGATGGCTCTATTGAATCTATTTGCGATCCTACGATGGGCACCGGCGGCTTTCTCACATCTGGAGTTCATCACCTCACCGAGAAGCATGGCGTTACAAAGAAGGAGTGGGAGAAAAATAAGGATCGTATTCACGGCTGTGATATTGACCGCTTTGTAGGCTCGGTGGCATCCATCAATCTCTTTATGGAGACGCAAGGCGTCGTCTTTCCTAATGTAGCCTACCGCGACTCTCTTCATTCTGACCTGACTGCGCTCACTTACGATGTTATTCTTGCAAATATGCCCTTTGGCGTGAAGGGTCTCAAGTATGCCGATGTTTGCCAGCGTGTGAAGGACCTCAAACTCAACGGCACTAAATCTGAGCCACTCTTTCTTCAACTCATGATGGTCGCACTTGCGCCTGGCGGTCGCTGTGCTGTTGTTGTGCCGGATGGAATGTTAGTTAATACTTCTAAGTGTCACGATAGCACGCGTAAGTATCTACTAGATAACTTTGAACTCAAGCGTGTTATTAAGATGACTGGCAAGTTCTTTATGAATACAGGTATCCAGCCGTCTATCATGTTCTTTGAGAATACTGGCAAGCCGACGACGGCAGTAGAATTCTGGAGCGTTGTAAAGGACGACAAGGATACAGTGAATGAGACAATGGTTCTCTCTGTTCCTCGTGAACGCTTTGACGAGTCTTGCTTGCTTGATGTGCGCCGGTATATGAAGAGCGAGAAGCCGGTGGTGAATCTTGATGGGTTTCCTATGGTGAAGTTGTCTATGGTTGCAGATTGTAAAAACGGCAAGAATATTCCACAAGAAAAGCGTGCTGAATTAGGCACATTTCCATATTATGCATCAAACGGTATAAGTGGATTTGTAGAACAATCTAATTTTCAGGGATCTGCTACATTGCTTGGTGACCAAGGATCTCTTTGGAAATCTCATTATGTAGATCAAAATAAAAAGTTCTATGCAGGAAATCATACTCTTGTAATGAAAGCGAAAGATAATACATTAAATATTAAATATCTTCATTATTATATTCATTTGAATGATCTAACACATTATAATCGTTCATCTACTCTTATTCCAGAACTTGATAAAGTTCGGTTCTATACAATGGAATTTCCTCTCCCCCCTCGCTCTGTTCAAGACGAAATCGTTGCCACACTTGACCTCATTTATAACACTGCAAAATCAGCGGATGTAATGGTGGCAGATTTGAAGACGCAGATGGCGACGATTGTAAAAGTCTTCGATAATAAGTGTGCGGATAAGACTACTATTGGAACCTTATATGATACACCAAAATGCACAAAGAAATTCAATTCTAAAGATATGGATAATGGCGGAGATGTACCATTCTTCAACGGCAAATTTAATTCGCCAGTAGGAACTCACTCCGATTATTCATATGATTCAGACACAGATTACTTTGTTATGATTAAGGATGGTGGTGGTGATCATAGCAGTGATTTGGTTGGAATGGGAAAATTCTTCCAAGTTACAGGCAAATGTGCAGTTACATCGCATAATCTTGTCTTAGTACAAAAGACATCTAATCCTCAACTACACAAATTCATGTCGTTCTACTTACGATGCAATGGTAAGGAAATTCGTGATAAGGCACGATATTCAATTAATCTCGGAAGCATCAGTGTTAAAGATGTGCTAGAGTTTCCTATTCCAAATATGAGTGCCGATCAACTTCTAGATGCGAACAAGAGACTATCCTCTCTAGAATCTCAACTCGCCTCCTTAGAAAGCCTATATAAGCAGTCCGAAGACAACGCTCGTTTCATTCTAGAATCTTACTTAAACACTGCGTAAGAATCTTATCCATTAATATGTCATCGCCGTATGACTTACGCCTCGCTGAAATAAAGCGACAGATTACTGCCCAAAAGAACATATACAAGTTTCGTACCTTTTTGTATTCACTTAATAAAAATATACGCCAACAGTGCTTCCAACTATCTCTAGATTTTTTTGAAAATGAATATAATAATCCAATGATTACATGGACGGAAAAAGAACGATTACAAAATTTACGCAACCATTGGCAGTTAAGTAGTTTCGAAAATACAGCAACAGACTGGTGGTCAACACTCTCATTCAATCACTCGACAAGTCTATCCTTGATGACTCTGATTCATCTATGGATTGATGATATTACTGTATTTGACCCTGAAGCATTTGAAACCTCAACCCTTGGCATCCGTTAAAAAAATTTTTATATTCTATCATACATTATTACAGTCTGTAGAGGCAATAATCTCAGCAATATGCGCCATTTTTGATTCCAATTCAACCATTAATTGACCTGGATCTCGCGAACCCTGAAGTTTCTCATTACATCGCGCACACAGCAGACATAGATTCGCCGGTGAGTCCTTTTCTTTACGACACTGCGGCATAATATGCCCCCATGTAAGTTTGAGATAGGACAGACTCTCATCTTTGACAGCATTCCAGCAATATTTGCCATTGACGTATTTGCCGAACGCACACGTCTCGTTTTGATCAATCAGTTTACGGACAACATAATTGATACGTTCACGTTTTGTCATCTGTACATTCATATCAACTAGATGGGTTCTTAATCGTTCTTGTAAGCGCTCAATCTCTTCGAGGGGTTTTGGAGGTGCCTTCCAGTCATTTGAATCACGAGTGTAACGAGGAATTAAGGAGGAACTATTTATATTGGTCATTTGTGTGGTCGCCTGCTGTTATTATAACAGCTCCATGTCTGTTTCAATTTTTCCCCGCCCCCATAGTAGAATGAGGCTAGATATTGCTCTGACGTTTATAGACCGTGCGTCTGCGGCTCGCCTGGGTTCTCTAACAAAAGATGAAATCCAGTTTATTGCCGACGGTATGACCCCCGATGAAGTCGGTACCTTTCTATTCGCCAAAAACGTGAAGATTTTCGGTGGTATTAACGGCTACGCTAACGATTTTTTCGCCAAAGGAACCCTTGAACGTATCGCAGCAATGCCTGCCGGTCCTGACAAAGAAGGTACAAAACGGGCACTCCGTGAAATGCTTGAACGGATGCTTACATACGCCGACCTAAGTGCGGAGAATCGTAGTCGTATTACTGGCGCGATTGCCGGTGTTTTAGGTGCTGCTGCCGCTGCCGCCGGTGGCTCTCGTCACCGTCGCAAAGCGACTCGTCGCCGCCAGACCCGTCGTCGTCGCTAAATCGCTTACTTTGTTGCTTTGTTGCTTTGTTGCTTTATTGATTGATTACCGACTCTTTTCGCTGACCGCAAAGAGTGGGAAATAAAAAGGCAATTAGATTGTAAGTGCCGGTGTAGAATTTGTTGTCATCGGGGCAACTCCAATAGGCTCCAACTTCGTCTGGCACGAGAACTTGCTCTCACAGCTTTCCTGGGTTACCGGACATAGAGCCGAGCATTGTACCGGTGTTAATGAAAGTGCCGCTGCCGACGATGCTGGTGTCGGTGCAACCGGTTCGCTGGTCGGGACTGGCACAGGCTTGGGCATCTTAGATTTCATTGCCTGAAAACTTGGCTGTGCTGGTGCTGGTACAGGCATAGGCGCAGGCATAGGCGCAGGCATAGGCGCAGGCATAGGCGCAGGCGCAGGCGCAGGCTCAGGCGCAGGCTCTGCCGGCGCATCCTGAAACTTTTCTATCGTCACACCGCATGGCGACATATACAAAATCAAAAATCCTACCAATGCTGCCATGAGCAACGCGGCAATTAACAGTAAAATATAAGAACGCTTTGCCATCTTCTATTTACAGTTAGGATTTTCTATAATTATGCCCTATAAATTGGGGGAATCGTGGATTCGTACGTCTTTCGGGTCGCATTATCCAGCATACAGAATTCAATCATATACATAACCCCAATAATATCACGAATTGTCTGATGAATGGCAATCGCCGCAATTTCCTGTTTTGCCGACCCATCCACTACAATTGATATAGAATCAACCTGATGTTTCTGTGCCACTTGTAGTATCATCTTAAATTGCTGCTTTATCGTATTTGTCCAATGCGGGGTCTTCGTCGGAACATCCGGTACATATACATCAATAGTATCACCCGCACGTATCTCTTGGCAAGTCAGCAACCCACTCTCAGTCGTCGGCGTATGACCTAGATGAAAGACAAGAGTATAACTAGGAGTAGTATCCGTCAGTGTTACCAACGTATTATGAAAACGGCACATATTTATATGCGTGAAATCGTAAGTATGAATTACCATTTCAAGAAGTGTTTCCTACAGTATAACTTACGTTAATTTGTGTAGTACTTGAACGAATCACTTTTTTCATCCAGATTGGGTCCAAAGCGCTTGAACTCGTTTGATCCCGTATCCATCTCGGGACGGTAAATGTAGCCACGTGTCTCGCCCGTAGACCACGCACGCTGGGCGTCCCTCGGATAACTTCCATATGGTACATCGCCCTCCTCATCTCCAAATGGCGCAGCCTGGAAACCCTCCGTTACCTTCACCGCTCCCAACATAGGATTATTCGGGTCGGTCTCCTTGAACTCATTGAGTGGGCGAGGTGCCGACATAAATCCGTTCTCCGCCGCTCCAACAGCATCACCGACCTGCTCCCTCATAATGCTATCGGCACCGTATGTTCCACGGCTGGCAGGTGGCTTGATAGGAGGACCCGATGGCATCGGGATAGGCGGGCGGCTCGTATACATAATATTGGACAACGACTCATTCGCCGGTGCCGCATTCGCAACTGTACGATCAGGATGTGTCGGTCCGTTCATCTGACCCTGAAACATATCATCCGACACAGTCGTTGTGGTTCCCGCTACATTCTGGAAATTATCGCTGCGCGATGGTTTTCCAATCGCACGCATCGTAGCCCGCACATTGCGATTGAACATCAGCACCGCTGTAAGAAGCAAGAGGGACACACCAACAGCCGGGTAGACGGTAAATACCGCAAGTGCGACCGCTACGAGAATCACCGCTGTTACGGGGGACGAGGTGACATTATTTGACAATGTAAACATCTTCGTGGCAACGGCAGTCGTGACCGCCAAAACTGCCACAGTCAAGCCAACCTCAACATAAGATACCGATGGCTTTACCATTTCACTCTATTCACCGCCACGATAAAAAATGAAGAGTTTCCAATTCTCTTAATAGAAAGCAAAGATGTTACCTGTTCGTGCTCTCTCCGCCAAAGGTTACTCCATTGCGAAATCGGAATTGACGCCCGCTCAAACCTCCTTAATTAAGAAGGAATTGACTGTATGTGCCGCCGGTCCTGCCGCCTATACCGCCGGCACTGCGTCCTTCAAAGTCTACCTTGAATCCGCCGAACGATTCTATCTACCCACTGCCTGGGGACTCACCCAATTCGGTCCTGCGCTCTCTGACATTCGTGGTCGTGGTGATGCGCTGCCGTCGGCGCTCAAATTCGGCGGGGAACTCCGTGTCCACCAAGTCGCCGCACTAGAATCGTTTCGTGACGCCGGTCATAACGGTATTATTTGCCTGCCCTGCGGCTACGGCAAAACCTTCACCGGCATTGCCGCCGCAATGGAAATCGGGAAGTGTTTCATCATCGTAGTCCATAAGGAGTTCCTCGCCGACCAGTGGTCCGCCGAACTTAAGAGTCTTGTACCAGGCATTCGTATCGGTCGTATTCAGGGCGAGAAATGCGACGTCGGTGCCGAATTTGACGTCAGTATCGCCATGATTCAAACACTCTGCTCCCGCACGTTTCTTACCGGCACATTCAACCATTTCGGCTTCGCTATATTTGATGAAGTTCATCATCTCGCCGCCGAACATTTTAGCCAGACGCTCCAACGGGTCCATTGCCCCAAGATGCTCGGTCTGACCGCCACGCCTAAACGTAACGACGGTCTGTCCAAAGTGTTTACATGGTATCTCGGCACGATTGTCTACCAAATTGCCCGCCGACCCAAAGATGATACGGTTCGGGTGGAATGTCTACGCTATACCGACTCCGATGACGCCTATACCGAAGTGAAATGTGGCTGGGACGGTAAGCCGATTCGTGCCTGTTTAATCAATAATATCGCCAACTTTGCCCCTCGCACTCGTGCGATGATTGAGTGGGTGGCGCCTTGTCTACAGGAAGAGGGTCGGCGCCTGCTCATATTATCCGACCGCCGTGAGCATCTCAAAGAGTTTGAGACCGGCTTTCAAGCACAGGGAGTGAACTCTATCGGCTACTACGTCGGTGGAATGAAGCAGAAAGACCTAGATTTGTCGGCGACCCGCAAGGTTATCCTAGGTACCTTTGCGATGGCGAGCGAGGGAATGAATATTCCCGCACTCAACGCCGTTTTGCTGGCAACCCCTAAAAGCAATATTGAACAGTCGGTCGGTCGTATTCTTCGTCTCAAACCCGAAGAGCGTACAATTCAGCCACGCATTTATGACGTCCTAGATACGGCGTTCCCCGAATGCTTTGGTCAATGGTCTCGTCGACGTAAATTCTATCGGGACTGCGGTTATACCGTCAAGTTCAGCACCGATGAAAGCGAGGAGTCGTCTGAGGAGGAAGCACCGGCTGCTGAGGGATGCCTGCTTGTAGATGATTAATCTTTCGTAAGAATAGGAATGAGCTACAATAATGGTCCTGGTCCTTTAGTGTTGACAACCGAGAACGATCCCAGTCTCTGGCGTACAAATTCGTACCGCCAACGGCTACAGGCACGGCGTAATGCCGCCCGCACGCGTAAAAACCGTCCTGGAATTACGAACACAATCAAGAAGTGGTTTGGACGCCCGGCTACTACTGCTGTGACTGCAACGACTCGGCGTAGATCCCATCAAACACGGAGCAGCCGCCGTCATCGTCGCAGCAATATGCCACGAATTATGTATGAGTAAAGTAGGAATGTCGTCAGGCAAAAAAGTTGTTACCGCCAATCCTGCGTGGATGTTACGAAAGCCGTCTGGTCCGCCACCTGGCTCAGGTCTCGGATTCAATACATCTATGAATAAGAAATCGCCGAAACGGAATTTATCGCCGACGCGTACTACGCGTAAAATGGGCTCGCCGCCGCCGTCGCCTAAGCGTCCTAAGAAATATCGCCGCACGCTAAGACGCCGTTAAAAATTGAATTATTATATGTTTTCCTGTGTTTCTAACACAATGAAACATACTGTAGTGGCATCTACGGTGCCGGTGCCCAAAGGGCACGTGGTTATTAAGGTTGAGAGACCTAAATTTCAGGAGTTTATGCTATCACCGCCGCCCAATTGGATTTGTTGCCGTTATCCTTTCGTATTTGGTGGATGTTTGATGCTCTGTGGTGCCGGTATGACGATTCTCTTCATCTACGCGTTCGGCGGATTTCTTCCGCGTTAAATGTGTGCCTGCGTGGCGTTAAATGTCATTTTTGTACGGCTTACACTCACCATATAGGGATTTGAGTCATCGTTTTGGGAAACCGGTGAGTTGACAATGACCGTAGGAGTAAACTGGAATGGTTTCTTCTGCTTTCTGTTCATTACGACGATGACCACCGCCACAACGCCGACAATTGCTGCACCGGCAAGTCCGCTGCCAATCGCAATTCCTGCAACATTTGTTGTACTGGGTGTAGGAGCGGCAGCATTTACTACAACGACTGGTGCACGGCTCTCTACCGCTGCCACTGCTACCGCTCCAGCACTCGGTGTTGCCGTTACCGTCACCGTTGCTGTTGCCGTTGCCGTTGCCGTATCGGTTGATGTAGTAGTTGGTACTATTGCTGGCGTTGATGAAGCGGTTGCCGCCGAAGTTGATGTTGAACTCGTACTCGCACCTCTTGACGCACTTGCCGCCACTGTATGCGTCCTAGTTGCCGTTACCGCCGCCTTGGTTGCTGACGGGCTTGCCACCGCCGACGGGCTCGCACCCGCTACCATCTCCGTCACCGTCTGAACCGCATTGTAGTTATTACCGTTCTTTGAAATGACGACGAGTGCCCAAAGACTGACGGTGCCCGTTCCTGCTACCGGCGGTGTCCACGTCGCCTTAATAAGTGTATGGGTGGATCCGCCGTTTGTCTGAGTAATAGAGCCCACACAGCCCGTATTAGAATGCGACTGTGAATCGCCCGCCGCAAACGACCCCGCTATAGAGCTAGCACTTGTCGGGAAACTAGAGGGGGTACCCTTGACTGGTGCCCAGCTCCAGCCCTTGAAGGCTGTGCTCGCCGCCGAAAGTTGAACTGTATACGTCTTGCCCGCGGTCCACTGCGTCACCGTAGCGGATGTGCTTGTATCAATGAGTGAGAGCGTCCAGTCAGCAGGCATCGGGCTCTTATTCGTACCGTGACCTGCCTGCCCACAACTCGTCGCCCCGCCACTATACGCCCACGAGCCGACAATGCTCGCTGCTGCAAGGACTAGAGATAGGATGCCCATTTGGTATAATTACCTATTATGGCTGGTCTCCTTTATTTTTAGATAGCGGTCAATTTTGAGGTCCGCAATTGTAACCCAGCGTTGATAAATACACTTGAGTATCTGGGGTGAGATAGTTATTGTTAAATGTATATAGTTCAATCGCCGTAGGCATATCCGATAGCGTTGTGATTAGATTTGTATCGCAATACAACAGCGATAAGGATTGAGGCAACGGTGGCAAGGTGGTCAACTTATTTTTATCACAACTCAGCGATGTAAGAAGCGAAAATGACCCTGATAAATCGGTCAATTGATTTGCGGACACGCCTAAAATCGTGAGGCTTGACGGGAGCTCTGGGAGGTCGGTCAGTTTATTGTAGGCACAATAGAGTTCTGTTGTAGTAGTCGGTATAGTCGGCAACACCGTAATCTGATTCGTCTGGCAATATAACTGCTGTAAGCCGTTCGGCAGGTCGGGTAGCGACGTAAGTTGATTGTCACCGCATATCAATGTATTGAGCGTGTAGGGAAGTTCAGGAAGGCTTGTTAGCAGATTAAACGAGCAGTCCAGCCATGTAAGATACGGCGGCAACGGCGGGAGCTCCGTCAATCCTAGATTTGAAACATCCAATCGTGTTGTATCTTTCAAATTCGCAATACGTTCTTCTGCGATATCCATTCTAGTATTTAAAACTTTAAAAATTGCTATAATTTTACGTTGTTTTACGATTCTTACGTGTTTTACGCTTACCACCACGGGACAACTTCGCCGCTAGTTTTGCCTCCGCGATAGCAGTATTCAAGTTTCGTGAATGCTTGCTCTTTAGTTTTGCGATTAAACTACGTACAGTCCGAGTAGCAGCGTTACTTCCTCTACGATTCAACACAATACGTCCTACCTCCAAAATATCGCTCTTTTTTCCTAAAAGTGCGGCATTTTTATCAATCTCAACCTTCACAACGGAGTTTAGATTGTTCATTCTATTTATGGACGAGTTTTAATGCTTGCGGTTGCGATTGCTCTTCTTAGCATTCTTATGGCTCTTGCGGCTCTTGCGGTTGTTGCGACGGCTCTTGCGGTTGTTACGACGGGCACCGCCGAACAACGACTTGGGTGGCGCAGGGGACGAACCGTTCTCGGGTCCTACACGCGCCGCCACAGGCCAGACCTCATTGAACGCCGCTACACCATCCGGTAAGAAAACACCCTTATCCGTGGAGGGAGAGAAGGTGAAGCCCGCCGATGACGCATTATAGACCGGTAACGATGATCCAGGACCACGGTAGCACTCCTCAGGGTAGGCGTTCGGTGTACCGTACGATCCGCCTCTGCGCTTGGTACGGCGACCACCCTTCATGAACGCAGGGTTCAATGTACCCTCCTCAAAAGGTGATACGCCCGCTGTAGATCCAGGGGGAGCGAGCGAGTACAAGTCGGCAGGAGCACGTGGGTCAGGCATCTCAGGTACCTGAGGGTTGAGTAAGTGATGCGTACCCATGCGACCGTCGCACGGTACCGGTGTATGTAACGCATCTACATTTGGACCGTCGCCACCAATGCTCTGGCTAGGGTCAATCGCATAACCGTACGTACCGCCGCCTCGGTGTTTGCGTGTACGACGTCCGCCTGAGTAAGGCGCATTATTGCGTGCAGGTAAACCGGTAAACGCCGGCGCACCGCATCCGCAGCCGCCTCCTGTCATAAGACGAGCCTGGCAGCCGCACGCACCACCGCGTACTCTGCGACTGCTGCGACTGCTGCGACTGCGGCGACCGCCCGTCAACGCAGGCTGAGGTAAAATGCTACCGCACGCACCACCACGACGGCGACGAGCCCTGCGGGATCGGTTGCTTCGCTTACCTCCCGCCATCGGTGCCTGCGCCGATGCCAAACTCGCATTTGTCACCTCGTTGTAGAGTTCGCCGGGACGGTTGGTCCAGTAGCAATCATTGTACGGGTGAGTTACAGCGTACTGACCCAAGCCAGTCTGGTTCTGCCAGTCGCCGCCAGGCATCTTATCCAAGGGAAACAATGTGCCTTCCGCGGCATAACCGCCGCCGCGGCGATTCGCACTTCCGTGAAGCCCATGCTTCTTGTTCATTCCACGGCGTAACGCACGATTCATCCTCTATCTTACCCCTCGGATTTTTTCGGCTCTATAACCGTCTTAATTTCCCACTTATCAAATTGCTTATTATGCTCAGCCACGACGGCGATTTCGTCCAGGTTCGCCAAACGCAGTGCCTTACTAATCGCCAACGTCCTCACCAATCCCAGACCCAGGCGCTCTTCGCCCCGCCAAACGGAGTAAACGTCGGGTCCTATTTCCTTCTTCACCTTGAAAATATCCGCACCAGGTACAGGCTCCTTGGCGGGCTGGGTTACCGGTGCCGGCTCAGCCTTTGGTGGAATCCAAATAATCCGCTTCGTATTCGGTGTATTAAGAACAAACTCCACAACCTGGTTTGCGTCGGGCTCCTGTGCCTGAATCAGATTCACCGATGTATATTTCGCCAAAACAATCTCCGTTCCCTGTAATTCTAACATAGGTTTGAAATGGTTTGCGGCGAAGTCGGCGACAATCCGCTCCCAACGCTCTCGGAATGGCTTAGTCTGCCACACGGCGGTGCCCTGCCACGTCAGGACGTCCTCAATCACGAGTTGTCTGGTCTTGTTATAGTATGCTGAAAAGATAGCACCGTCGTTTAGAACGGTTTGGGAAAGACGAAGGCGAATGCGTTGCGGTCCCATTTTCGCCGCAATCGGTGGCAGATATACCGCGTATCCTAGATTGGGAACAACCGCAAGGAATCCTGAGAGGATACCACGTGGTCGAAGACTTGCGACGACTTTCTCTTTACGAATGAGGGCTTTATCGGCGCCGTTCTCGGCGTACATACGGCTAATGCCAAGCGTCTTACCACGCGCACCCCATCCACTATTGCCTATGTATTCTTCGGTGGCGGCGACCCAATCCATTATGTTTTTGGGGGTATAATTAATTAATGTGACCGGGTTTTAGACCGGCAGGATTACGCATGATTTGCTTCATATTCTGCCGAGGCTATCAATAAGCCATTTGAGTAAGCAGACGTTCCAGTAAACCCAATAGATAGAGATGATGAACCAGGCGCGGTCGCATTTTTTACCCATAACACCTTACCAGATGAGTTATAAGCTACTACAAAATTATTAAAACTACCATTATTAATGATAGTAAGCCCAGAATTTACGGTTCCATTCGGTGTGCTATAGAATGAAACCAGAGGGGGTGTGCCAACTGTATCCGTCCATCCGCTGACATACACGTTTCCGCCTCCAACCGTGATTGAGGTAGGTAATACACCTACATTCTCACTATAAGGATAAGTGCCGGTGAATAAGGTTTTCCAAAGCGGTGTTCCGCTTGTATTATATACTATAACAACTCCTATAGTAAATCCCTGTCCGTTGTAAATCATGGTATTACCGGTTGGCACCCCACCGGATGGCATAACTGAATTCGCCGGATCGTAGGTTGCTATATTTGAATTCTGTGAATATGCTGAGACATAGATATTACTGCCATCTACAGTCATACATCTGGCGACCAAAGAACCATTTTCTGGGTCGCCGTACGGCGCGCTCATATTCACTGCCCATTGTACTACTCCACTACTATTGTATTTTACAAGTACTAGATTCGCCGAATAGTTCCATCCGTACACTTGCCGAGCAGGATTGGTTTGGTCCGTAGCCGAATAGACATTCAGAGGAAACTGACCTACATCGTGATTTACAAGTCCGTACCATCCCAGCGCATAAATATTGTTAGAAGTGTCTGCTGAAATAGCTACTCCATACGATTGTCCAAAGTATCCATCTGACCCGTCGCCATACTCAACCTTTGTAGCCCATAAAGGGGTTCCACTTATATTGTATTTAACGACTAACATTGTGTAGGTACCTTGCGTTGTAACATTTACGCCAGGTTGAATCGCACCACTCGCATTATAAAAATATTGGGTAACTGTTCCGCCAGTTCCATTTGATCCAAAAGCACCTGTTATATAAATATTTGAACCCGTATATATAATACTATAGACATACAGCACTCCTTCTAAATCAGGACTAGTCGTTGTGGGTGTCATCTGGACGCTCCAAACCGGATTTCCGCCCGAATCATATTTGATTAAATATCCATTTTGAACATCGCCACCACTTGGTGGCGGATAGGAATGAAACACGGAACCATCTAGATTATAAACATTACAACCATTACCGGTATATCCTGCTACATAAATATTATTTCCGTCGTTGGTGATATTTAATACATTCATCCAATCAATATTATTGGTCCATAAAGCGATGCCCGATGAATTATATTTTACAATAAGTCCACCTACCAATGGTGACCCGCCAGTAATATTTGTAGTGACCGTAACCGTTTTATCCGCATTAATGAAATAGGGTATACCGCTGGCACCAAAATACAAATAGTAATCGGAGACTAAAATAGTATTTGTTCCATCGGTTGTTAAACTTGCGTATCCCAAAGATGTACCGCTTATATCGGCAACAAATAAAGGCTTGCCACCACTGTTATATTTAATCAAGTTTAATCCATATGAGTAGAGTGCTGTGTTTGATGGTGGCGCAATCGAGGTTGCTACATACTCTACATTTGTTCCATATGTAAGACCGCCAGTTGCGGGTTGAGTCAAATAAGGAGCACTTGTATTATTTGCCCATTGAGTAATACCATTTGTATTGTAGGCTATTAGAAAATCGTTTTGGACACCAGTCAACGGTATCGTAACTCCTGAGAGCACCGGTTGTCCGCTCGGCGGCGGTATAACCGCACCATTATTATCATAGGGCACATCGTATGTAGACGTAGGAGCCGTCATATTTCCGCTTACATATAGATAATTGTTAACCACGGAAATATAGAACGGACTGCCGCCAAATATATTTGTAACCCATTGTGCGATACCCGCTGTGTTATAATTTATAATAACACCGTCTCCTAATACCGAAATATTTATAGGACCAAATGTTGTAGCATTCGTATTATAACACGTAATATTACCACTAGTGACCCCCGCAATATAAATATTCGTTGTAGTGGCTGTAATAGAATAAATGGTATTTGACGCTGCCCCAATGATATTTGTTCCCCACTGTGCTACACCTAATTTGTTGAACTTTACAAGATAGACAGCAGATCCTGAATTATATCCTTTAATAGAAATCACCGGCGCAGAATTGTATGACTGAGAATTGGGAGAATATATATTTAATGGACCAGACATACGATTTCCGTTATATGTACCCGCAGCATAGACATTATCTGCGGCGTCGACATAAAGTGCGGTCGCCGATACCGTATTTAAATTTCCTATACTTGCTGCCCATATAATATTTCCCGCTGTAGTATACTTCGCAACAAATGCGGTTAAACCGCCGTTAGTAGACACCGAGGATAAACTTATTCCAGACTCCACATCTCCTGGTGGGTTATAAAATACTAAATTGCCCGTTTGACCATACGACCCTGTTACATAAATACCAGTCGGTCCTATTGCTATCGCAGTTATTGTACAATTCGCATTTGACGCACCGATTTCGGTCACCCATGATACCGCACCGCTTGGAGTATATTTCAAAAAAACTCCACTATTATAATTTGCCGCCAGTGGATAGAGCTGTTTAAAACTTACTCTACTACCTGAATAAGTAATTGAATATAAAACACTTTCTGGTGAATCATTTAATGTATACAAAATATTATTTAATCCAGTTATATTCGTCAATAATGATCCGTTACCTAGATTTGTTATTATTTTGGAACTGGCAGGGGTTGCGTAAGTATATTTTAAGAAATTATTAGCACCATACAAGGAGACATAAATATTATATGAATTAGGATCCGCATAAATACCATATACACTTTGAGGAATATTTATATTTGTACCTGTACCTGTACCGGTACCAATAGACGCATTTAAAGTTAGATACAGATGACCACTTAAATCCCAATTAGTATCATTATTTACATTGCTCACATCCCAAATAATTCCACTTACATCAGGATAATGAGCATTATTATAATCAGCAATTAAAAGGTGCCCATTACTAAGAGTACCATGGTTTGTATAAGAAACACTAAATGGTAAAATAATACCATCTGCTCTGCTTGAACTATTTGTAACGGTTTTAGTATTAAATGCTCCAACAGTTGGAGGTGTAACTTCATTATTCATAACTATTCTACATAGTGAGTTTGGGGTGCTTGTATTTACTAAATATAATTTACTCTGGTAATCGGTTGTTATAGAATAAATTCCATTAATTTGTAAAATCTGGATAGGGGCGTCAGCAAATGTTGTATTCAATTGCCAAATTGTTTGTTGGTTGTCTACTATATATAAATATCCAGCCTGCCATGCTACAGATGATATAACTGTACTCACTCCATAGGCACCAAGAGATTTAATACTCATAATCTCACCGTTCGTCTTCAATTTATAAGCATTCGGATTGCTATCAATTATATAGATATATGTACTATCATTTGTAATTGCCGACGCATTAAATAAACTGACATTCTGTTTCAACGTTCTATACAGGATTCCATTCGCATTATACACATTTAAATTTGTAAAAAAAGTGCCCGCCTGGTAACTATTCACACCATCGGTCAGACTTGCCAACAACTGTAAATATGTTTGTGACGTGAGATAGGTAGCCCACTGCGCAATACCATTCACATTATACTTTACAATATAACTTCCGTTTGCCATAGTTGATATAGACACCGGTGTAACAAGTTGCGTCCCATTCGTGTTTACAAATAGAAGCGCACCCGAAAAATCTCCCACCGCATATACATTCGTTCCGTCTGTGGTCATACTATGATTTGATACGGCACCACTGATATCTGTAGTCCATTGAACCACGCCATTATTATTGTACTGTGCGATGTTACATCCATACGATGTCAACGCAGAATTTGGCACCGGTGGCGGCGGAATAGGTGGTAACGTAGGAACACTCGCAATATACGAATTATATTGTGCTATCGTTGTATTGACCGCCCCCGCATCTAAATCGGTGGCAATAGAGACCGATGACCCATTTCCACCGTTTCCACTACTCCAAGCCACTGTGTTTGTAGTACGAATGAGTCCGTTATTAATAGACTGATTTGTAATCGTCGCATTCGCAAATATCATACGCTCTCTACGACGTGCTGTCGTAGCAGAAGCACCGTTATTCGTTGCGGACGGTATTTTCCTATTCGGGCATAGCATTTATATCATAGAAAATGAACTATTCATTTCCGCCCCGTCAAAGGCGCCTACACCCTGCATAAAGTCGCCGCCATTCTGTAGCATTTCTGGTGAATAACCGGCGGCGTTGTGTGGACCCGGCGACGAATGCTCCGATCCGAGTCCCGATGAGACAATCTTACCCACTCCAGGACGCTGACGGTGCTCAATCATCTGCTCAGGATGACGTAAGTTGGATCCAAACTCTGCGTCCATAAACGCCACACGATTCAGGGGGTCGGTCGCCTCCGGTGGGTCGTAATGAATCGCCGGTGGAGTACGCTGGAGCGGCTCGGGTGTTCGCATATCCTCCTCCGTCATACCAACCGGAACCGGCATGGGTTTTGGGACCGGTGGTCGTTGGCGCGTTGTCATTACCGGAGCAGCCGTTTCTGGCGTCTGCGGACCTCCCACCACACCATCCGGTGATTGTTGCTGATATACCTGTGGAGGTACATAGGGCTGCTGCGGCATCGTCATTTGAAGAGTGGGCTGAACATGGTCCATCTTTGGCACTCCCTGTGCGGCTGACAGTACGGCATTCACACGAGTCTCAATCTGTGTTTCCAACAAACGGGGATAATTGGACGCTTTCACGATATAGTAACCAAAGAAAACGAAAACTGCCACAATAATCACTAATACAACCCAAGCCAAAGGTATCCGGGTCGCCATATGTTCTACTAATTTCAACCCTGAATTTTGATTCGTTAATTCCACGCAAATAAATCTGTCCGCCCAAAAAAGAAAAACATGGCTAGCGAATTCGCCGCCTTTGCCGATTTGTCGGGAGTTGTTCAGTCGCTCGTTAAAGAACTTGAAGGCAAGGTTCTATCCCAAACCGACCTCATTGCGCATTTACCTAAATTCGTCCTTGTCGCCTGGACAAGCAATCTATCCGTTGATAAGGCGGAAGCTCAGATTCTCGCTGCGGTCAAGCATCTTATTGCGAAGTTTGTACCTGCTGACCAGCAGTCTGTCGTGACGAGCTTCGTTGATTCGGCGTTCCCTGCGATCGTGACTGCGTTGAACGGTTTGATTGAACAGGTGAAGGCGGAGGTCTTGAAGAAGGCGACGGGTGCGTTGAACGATGTTGAGAAGAAGGTGGAGGCGGTCTGCGCAACGTCGTGCCTCCCATCGTTCTTTGGTTTCCTGAATAAGTGTGCGAAGGAGGTCCCCGCCGCTGCGCCTGCTGTTGCGGCTGTTGAAAAGACTGTCGCTGCGGAGGTCCCTGCGACGATTGAGGCGGTGACGGAAGCAGCGAATTCTGATATTTCGGCTGCTCTTGCACCTGCTCTTTTATCGGTGAAGGAGGATGAGCCTGTGTCTGAAGCCAAGGCGGAGTAAAGATATTCAGTTGGTTAAGAGTTTCCTGAATCTCTGACATTGTACCACGGATGTACAGTAAATTGCCGGCTTTGATATGCCTATCGAAGATCACCTCTTCGCTCCACATATCATCTATATTGAGCGGTGGGGCTTGCGTCGCTAGAGGGGTAATGCTCTCTAGGAGAAACATCTCGTCGGCGTGCTCGTACTCTGCGACCGGTTTACGGGTTTCCGCCTGCCACGCCGTATCCCAATTAGGGGACGACTGAATAAAGCCCCAATTGGCACCCCAGCGGACCACGTGCTGCGTGGTTCGGCGGGCTTTCGCATGCGTCTTATGAAATTCCTTGACCGCTTTGCCACTATACGTCAACAGGTACGACATTTTTTGCGTGGTGTTATATTAATAACGCAGTGGGCGATTTAAACCGGTGCCGCCAAAAAATTTGAAGGCATTTAAGCCACTAGAGAATAAGACAATACAAAGAATGTGGTGTCTTGTTCTACAACCTAAGGGTACTACCCGCAATGCGACGTTACCCGCCGGTCGTACCGAAGTTCTTGATTGCGATGCTGCGTGTGCCATTCTTCGCCGTGCGACGGCGCCCGAGCTCATCGGTACCTTCAAGTGGGGGGCTATAACGGTATATCTCTTTGGATATAAGACCGGCAAAGCCGGCACCGAAAATAAGCACGAACTCCCACCTCCGCACGATACGGTATTGCTGTTTGGCGAAGCACTGCTCTGTGCCACCCAGGCGGGTGCTCTAGTCTCTTTTGACGCAACTATGTTTAAGAACTTCTACAATGAACTCAATGGCGGATTTGATGACCTAGACGAAGACGAAGACGAAAACGAAGACGACGACGACGACGAGGAGGAAGAAGAGGAAGAGGAAGAGGTAAAAGAAGAGGAAGACGAAGAGGTCGTAGAAGACCTGCCAGAAGAAGATGAAGAGGAAGCACCGCCCGTCCGCGTCGTCAAAGTTGTCAAGGCGAAAAAAGGCTCTAAGAAAGTTCCTCAGTGGTTTTCCCTAGAAGAACTGGCACCTGAAAAGTACGATATGTAATTACACTTCAATAATAATCTGTCTGTCCATCGGTAATTTTTGAGCAATCGCCGAATATTGCGAATCTATGAATCCGTTAATCTCGTCGGCTGCCTTATACATCATAGCACTAGCCTTTTCCGAGCAATAGATAAATATATACATCGCCGCAGTAAGAACCGCCAGCATCGTCCAAAATCCTAGCCAAAATGCGTGAAAATTAAACATTGTGGTTTCTGGGAATGTTGGGCACAGCAAATTCAATTTTTTTCCGCCCCGCCGACAAAAATGAAGCCTAAACGCTCGTCGCTGTGATAAGGCAAATGTCCGCCGCTCGTGATAAAGTCCGCGCCGTAATTCGTGCCCGCTGTTCCGCCCTAACGCCCGCCGAGCAGGTAGACCTTGAGCGGGGTATCTTCAACTTCACCCTAGAAGACGCAAAACGCCGCTCTATTCGCCGCGTTTGGGAAAATCCTGAGTTTCAAACATTATACGAGATTTGCGCTCGGCGGACGGTCTCCAATATTGACACGTCATCCTATGTCGGCAATGTACGTCTGATTGACCGGCTCAAGGAGGGCGAGTTCAAGCCGCACGATATCGCCGCCATGCCGTTCACCGAACTCCACCCCGAAAAGTGGGGCAACTACGTAGAAATGTCTATCAAGCGTGAGGCAAAGATGTTAGAGGTGGATAAGTCGGCGGCGACCGATATGTTCCGCTGCTCCAAGTGCGGTAAGCGGGAATGTACTTACTATGAAATGCAGACGCGCTCCGCCGATGAGCCGATGACCCAGTTTATCCGCTGTCTCAACTGCGGCAAGCAGTGGCGTCAATAAACTACGGATTTGTAGGATGTTTTTAACTATACTCACGTACAACACGCATGGTTTGCCTTGGTCCCGTGATACGTCCGTGGAGATTTGCGAATGGCTCAAAGAGCGCCGACCGCAAGTCATTTGTCTACAAGAAGTGTTCTTAGAGTCAAATCGGCAGTACTATAAAGAGCATCTAGAACGTAATGGCTACCGTGTATGTATCCCCCGAGACGGTGACGTTACGCTCGTCAACAGCGGACTACTCACAGCGTTCTTAATCTCCCGTTACCAATATGTGAGTGAATGTTTTTATCCGTATCTTGACTATCATAATGTGGAAATCTTCGCCAACAAAGGATTCTATGCGGTAACGATTCGCGAACATGTGAGCCGGCGCACTATTGTCATCACAAATACGCATATGCAGAGCGATACCGAAATTGGTTGGATTGTAGGACGAAAGGTTACGCAGGATATACGAAAGGCGCAGCACCAGCAAATCCTACGAACGCTTACAACGCCCAATGCGGTACTTGTCGTCGGCGATATGAACTGCGAACGGTCGCCCGAATCGCTCATTCGTTATATGACGCCCGTAGACGAAAGTCGGTTGAAGAAAGCAACGTTCTATTCAACCGGCGAAGATCTGGACCACGTCGCCTGGTTTCCCTTACAATGGGCGAGACCCAAATGCCAATTCTGCGATTTTATGCGGAACGGTCCGCGTCTTCTCAATTGCCAAGTCTTCCAGAAACCCTGGAGCGACCACGCACCCGTCTTGTTTTCAATCTTCCTGCCCCTGATGATAAATAGGACAGGTTAGGATCTACCCAGGCGATACGGGCTTTACGTGTAGCACGGCGGTGGCTTTTACGAGATACCATCTTATATCGGGACACGAAAATATTCTGAACGTGTAGGGGCTAAGATATGGCAAAGTCTACGATGTTCTGGTGGTATATCGCCGCATTTTTACTATGTATCGCCGTCATCGGCGGTGCGTACTATATTTCACATGAGATTGACGATTGTCGTGTGCTAGAAACGATTCAAACGCCCAACGGCATGGTACAAATCGTCAACGATGAGTGTAAGGAAGCGTTGCCGCATACGACCGACAAAAATACAATTCGTATGACGAAGAGCATTTGGAGCGGCTCCCGCCGCAATGACGTCCTCTTCCACGAGCGTGTCCACCTTGAGCAGAAGCGTGCCGCACGTGATTGGGCGGAATTCTACCGTCGGTACTGGGAATACGATATCTCGGCGAAGCCGCCGACCGATTTACCCCATGGATTTATTCGCAATCTCCGACCCAATCCCGATACACGTGCGGAGCCCTGGGCTATCTGGCGCCGCCGTTACCTATTCTTCCCGAACTACGCAAACTCTGCGGCACCCTCCCTAAAAGACATCCGCGTTCAGGTTTGGGATATGCACGAAAAACGCCTAGTGGGTGTGCCCGACGAATGGAAAGAGATTTTCTGTCACGAAGATTCGTGTCCCTACCAATTTGAGCACCCGCACGAAATTTCCGCCGAATTTTTAACCCACGACAACCATTCTTCAGCGTCAGCCCGACTACAAAATTGGTGGAACGCTAATAAATATGTCTCCCGTACTCCTTAATCCAATTTCCAGGCAAAAAAATGGTTATAGGAATTAGGAATGGAGAGTATCGAGGTGGTCCCGCCGGTAGCTTCTAGTCCTTTGGATTCTATGCGCGGGCGAGGAAAGCGTAGTGGACTCTGCCACCAAAAGTACACAGCCTCTGAAAAAAAGCACCCGAAGGGTAATAAATCAATTGTCATTCTGGTACTACCCGAAAACACATCTAAGCCTATAGTAGGGCATAAATATGAGCGCTAACCCTCCCAATGCCGGTATAACGGCATCAAGAGGTCTGGACTTTTATACATATATCAATCATAAATGGCAGTCGTCGGTAAAAATTAAACCGTACGATTCCAGTGTCTCTGTAAGCGACGAGATTGAAACCCGTGTAGAGAACACACTCTTTGATAGCATTGAAAAAGTATCAAAAACGAAACCCAACGACCCAGTCAGTCGCCTGGTTAAGAGTATTACCACTCACAACTATCAAATAAATAATATATACGACCTCCAGCGACTATTTTCATTGTTTGAATGTCTAAATACGCATGAAGATGTTGCGCGCACTATTGGAAAACTGAATCGCATACAGTCAAACGCTCCTATCAGTTTCGTCGTTGCCAACGACCGCTATATTCCTAACAAGCGATGTGTGTATATGTATGAGCCCAAACTCGGCTTACCCGAAAAACAACAATATAAAAAGGGATTTGATACCAAGGCACTCAATGCGTATACTCACGTACTCAAAATCGCCGGCGATATTCTACATGTAGAGAATCTAGCATCCGCCGTGGACTTAGAAAGCCGCCTTTTGCCGTATTTGTCGCCCGAAAATGACCGTGAAGACGTGGCATTTTCCTACAATCCTAAAAGTTTGTCCGATTTGACTCGTGCCTACACCAATATCCCTTGGAAAACGATAATGCTAGCCTGGGGAATGACCCCCGCTATGGCGTCCTCGGCAACCTACATCGTCACAAATACAGCGTATGTTGAATTACTGGACCGTATGTTCCAGCATTATTCTATGACGACCTGGCGGATTTGGATGCGGGCACAGACCATCGTACATTTTATGAAATATCTACCACCCCCCTTTGACGACCTCCACTTCCAACTTTGGGGGAAACAGTTACAAGGTATAAGCGAAAAGATGCCCCAGCGATTCTTAATGCTTACGTTTCTCAAAGATAACATTCCGCATAATCTAGGATATATTTATGTCAAACACGGCGTTGCGAGTAAGTTGAAGGCAACGGCTTCAAAACTCGTAGAAAATCTACGTAATTCCACAATTGTTCGTATTCGTGAATTGCGATGGATGACCGACGACACGAAGAAAAAGGCGATAGAGAAATGTAAATCTATGTTATTCCAGGTCGCCTATCCTGATAAGTGGGAATTTGAACTTGATGAGGTGAAAATAGACGAACGCCGCATGCTCACGAATCTATGGAATCTCGCAAAATACGATACCGATCATATGCTTAAGCATCTCAAACGGGGAAAAATCAACGAAAAAGAGAACTGGGAAGACGGTGTCTTTGAAGTGAACGCCTATTACTACAGCGATAAGAACATGATGGTGATTCCCGCCGGTATCCTAAACTCTCCTTTTTTTGACCTCAAACGTAATGAAGCGTGGAATCTCGGCGGTATTGGTGCCGCCATCGGTCACGAAATTACGCACGGATTTGACGATGACGGGCGCCTATACGATAAGAACGGCGTCATGAACGATTGGTGGTCGGCGGAGGATGCCGCCAAATACAAAGAGATGTCCAAAGCACTCGTGGACCTGTTTAATGCTGAGACCTATATGGGCGGAAAGGTGGACGGCGAATTGACACTCTCCGAAAATATTGCCGACCTCGGCGGCGTCTCCATCGCCTTAGAAGCGCTAGAAATGGAGTTCGCTGCCGGTAACTATACAGCGGCTGCTAAAAAGAATGCCTACAAAGACTTCTTTACAAGCTACGCCATCTCTTGGCGAAACAAAGACCGACCGAAAAAAGCCGAACAGTCCCTTTTATTGGACAAGCACGCCCCCGCACCGCTACGTGTCAATCTCATTGTACGCCAATTTGCCGAATTCTATGACGCATTTGATATCAGTGAATCCGACCCCGGTTATATTCCTGCTGATAAGCGTATCCAATTATGGTAAATTGGGCGCCGGCGGCTTATAGCATAAGCAGGTCATTGAGCCGCCACACTTCATATGTACCATCGGGCATGGGTCGCTTCACAATAATTGGTAGCCGACGGGCTTCCAGTTCCATCTTCGCAATTAAATACGAATCGTTGACGCCGGTGGGCACGAGAATATACGGTTTCGCTCCATTATTAATCTGACTGGCGCGAAAGCTAATACACTTCGTCTTCTCGTAGTTCGTAAGAAACGGATACGTTGTATGATTCGCATCGAGCAGCGAAATATCACGGAGTGACGTGACCATATCGGCGGGAATGAGTTCGCTCTTTTCGCCGGGAGTTTGAATCACAAGACGCTCTTGAATTTGTTCATCGTACGGAATCCAAATTTCGGGATGCTGTTTGAAGAGTTTGACAACATCCGCCGCCTCGGCACGCTGTTGCTCTGTTTGTTCCTCTTCCACTTCCTCTACGACATCTCCATCTTCATATTCCTCTTCTACGATTTCATCTTCAACTTCGTTGGCGTATTCGTCCATCTTGCCTCTAACACTCCTGAGAATTAAGGTGTCAAATTTGTTCAGAATTTAAATAGCCCCTGGTAGGATGAGTTCATTTGGATTCGGCGAAGACCTAGATAGTATATTGGGGCTCCCGACAGGCGGTGTACAAGAGGGCGGTTCAATTGACGGTAGTTTTGCCATAATGACCCGAGACGAAATACAAGAGAAGAAAGCCGATATTCATACCGTGCCAATCATTATGACGGAAAAGACGCCATCAACAAAAGATATTGGTGATATAGCAAGTTTTTCACTCACCACCGGACTTCAGCCCACTGATATTCTCGGCTTGAATGGTGAAGCGGTGCGTAAACTGATACATATGCCTACCGATAATCTAGCGACGATTAATCAGAAACTCTTTCTTGTGAAAAACCAGTATGAAGAAGTATCTGAACTCGTTGAAAAACAGGTTGCGTTTATATGTCTTTTCCACCATTTATTCTTCCTCGCTAAACTTGCGAAAACGCCCAACTATCCTATGTTTACCGATCCGTTTTCCGATAAATTCAATGCAGTTCAAAAGAGCGTACAGGAAATTCAGGGCTCTATCAAACTAGACGAAGGGGATAAAAGTACGGTTGCCGGTGCCGCCGATATTACAACAGAAGCGGGATTTAACACAACATCTATGCACGAGGGCTCACAGGCTGGACCTACGACGACCACCATCTTCGGTGTCAGTTTTACGGATATTGCGAAGTTCTGGTCCGAAATGAAGTCAACTACTACACTCGTTGAGGCGATAAATATGTTTAAAAAGAGCCCAAACGAAATCTACGAATGGTTTATTTCTGGTATGTCTAAGCCTGCTGAGCCTGCCGAGCCTGCCGAGCCTGCCGAGCCTGCCGTACCTAGTGGTACAACAGAGGTCAATACAAACGAGGGCAAGGCGGCGGCTACAGCGGCTCTAGGCGTGCCTGCTACAGAGGAAGCTACTCCAGTTAAAAACGCAGCGTCTACAACCTCCGCCTCCTCTTCAGCATCAACAGTTGCTCCCGCAAAGATTTTACCCGATGAAGGTGTAACACCCGATGTTAAAAAACATATTGAAGCAATGTTTGCGGTAAGTGGGCGTTCTAAGGCACCCACCGAAGAAACACTTCCAATATCTACAAGTAAAAAACCAGGCACGCCCGCCTATAAATTAAGAATGACGAGAAATACAAGAAAACTACGAGATGCGAGAAAAGCTGCGGCTGCTAAACGAAAAGAGGCAGAAAGAGCCGCCGCTGCGTCAGCATTGGCTGCCGGTAAAGGACGCCAGCCACGAGCCGCCTCCGCAGGTGTAGCTGCTGCGACTGCCGCACTCAAATCGCCTCAACAACTTAAGGCGGAAGAGGCTGCTGCTACTGGATATGTAAATGAAGAACAAAACAAAGCACAAGATGCGGCTGCTGCTGCTGCTTCTGCTTCTGCCCCAGAAGGCAATGCTAATAGTACTACTCCACAGGAGTCAGAGGAATCGGCATAATCATAAAAACTATAATAAATTTAGGGAAATGAGTTACGATTTGCGCTGCTTTGGGTGGGACGGATGTGTTGTCCCGCATACTCTCAAAGCAGTTCAAACCTTTGTTCCTAAATGGTCCGATCTCAAGATACTACGTAAAAAACAGGACGAGAACGGCGAGGACCTACGTCTACTTAGCACCTTTTTCCAAGATCCAACCTTCGGTCCTTATATGCCAGGCTATACCAAAGAGAAACGTATTGATGTAGGTGGTTATGGAAATATCTATCTCGGTACTCGTGGTATCTATCAACCCAAATACGGCAAAACAAACGGTATAATCCATCTTGAACGAGACCGTGCGATGGAAGAAATCTGTATCAAAGAGGTGAGACTAAGAATAACGGACGAAGAGCGCGCAGGAAGTCCCCGCACTCGTAGTGCCGCCTACGAAGAGGAGATGCGTTGTATTCTTGCCGAAGCGTTTCTACACGCACTCGTTCTAAAAGTGTTTGAAACCGTAGGAAATCCCCAACGTGTTCCAAAACTCTACGAAGTGGTCGGTCATATACGACAGGGTCACACAAACACCTCGCCCCAAGATTTTGAATCTATCTGGATGATTATGGAAATGTTATGCGGTAATACCCTAGACCGTTATTTACGCACTCACTTAAAACCTATAAATACCTTACCGACATCTACAGTCACCAATGAGAGCATTATTCTAGATATTCTTCTACAGCTTGCGAATACTCTTCATATTCTACAAACACGAATACACTTCAATCACCGAGATATAAAACTCAATAATCTATTCGTTCGCCAACACACCGATGAATGGATACGTGACCTAGAGATAGAGGGATATGGACACTACACATGTAAAGAGGATATTACATTGCTGGATTTCGGATTTGCGTGTATCGGCTGCCCCATTGACAATTCCTGTATGATTAATGCCGGCAGTTGGTTTGAAGAGGGCGACCTATGTTTCAAGAAAGACCGTGACCTAGCCCAATTTTTATACGCCCTACATGCCGCCTACCCCCTAGATAAATATATATCCCCCAAATTCTACGAATTTATTTCAGTGGCTATGATTGCGAACAATCATGGATTAACGGTCAATCTTCTTCACGGTATTAATACAGATGGTTCCCCCAATTTGGCACCAGGGCGGGTAATCTTTGACGAGGGTATCTACACATTCTTAAAAAATGAAGGCGTGTTCGTTCCTGGATGTGAGCCATTAAAGTTCCTCGCCGCACTAAAAGAGTATGAGCGCCACAAATAAACGCATTATGCGCGATGTCACGCATGTATGCGGACCCTCGAAAGAGACCCTTGCCGCCGCCGGTATCTACTACCATTGCGACGAGGCAAATGTCTTTCACGGCACCGCAATGCTCGTCGGTCAAAAGGATACGCCATACTACGGTGGCTACTACTTCTTTGACATCAACTTCCCCTCCGATTACCCCTTCTCCCCTATCAAGGTGAAGACGCTCACACAGGACGGCAGGACTCGTTTCAATCCGAATATGTATGTAGAAGGGAAAGTCTGTCTTTCTATTCTAAATACTTGGCACGACGGACCCCAGTGGTCCTCCGTTCAAACGCTAGAGTCGGTTCTACTTGTGATGATGGCGGATGTGCTCAATGCCATTCCCCTCACAAACGAGCCCGCCTATTACAACGCCGGTCTCAATGAACAGGCAAAAATCTACAATCGTATGCTCTTTCACGCCAATATAAAAACGGCAATTCTCACAATGCTCAATACCCCATCAGCGTTCGTTGTACCCTTTCTAGATACAATGCGGGCTGTGTTTCTAACAAATTACGGTGGGGTGCTACGATGCGCCGAGGAGCACGAGGTGGAATGGGACGGACGCTCCGAAATGCTACCGGTATACGGAATGACGGTGCGCTACGATTTCGCGCGACTGGCGGGCGATTTACGGGCGGCGAAGGCGACGCTCGGCTCTTAGAAATCATTATAGACCGCCAACCAATTGACATAGTTGCTATCAGAACCTTGACCAGAATTAATCGTGAGTGTGCCCGCACCCGTATCCACTGAATATGATAGAGTACCAGGTGTACCATTATTGACGGTTTGATACGTTAAAAAGATATATGGACCGTAGGTAAAGATTGTATTAGAACCAAGTGTCGCACTGCCGCCGCTTAATTGAACAGCACCGACCGCATTTTCGAGATTCAACATGCCGGTCGCATAGAGGTCACCACGATTACCGTCAATTCCAGCATAATTTGCTGGGTGAATAAAACCACCAGATTCAATAAATGGGTTGGCTGACCCACTAAACCCCATTTGATTATAATACTCACTATTGTTTATTAAAAGTTGCGGAGTACTAATACCGTTCGTAAAATTGGCGGTAATTAACGATGCCGGTGTTGATAATAATAGTGTTGCGTTTTGAGCACCAACTACATAAATATCTGAACTTGTACCATTCAAAGATAGAATAGGAGTCGTTCCACTATTAATAAAGGTTTCCGTTATATTTGCGTTTAATGTTGATAGTACTACAGTTGCGTTTCTTGCGCCATATGTTACTACAGTTGTATAATTTGTACTTGTATAAATATTATTACTACTATTACTACTCGTTGTTAAACTATTCGCACTATATTCGCCTGCTGATACAATATTTGCGACGGCGCCCTCAGCGACAATATATGGAAAGTCTCCTTGTGCTAAAATAGTAGGGGTTGATAAACTTGGATTCCCATTTAATCCTATACCCATACCTGTAAAACTATCATATTCATATGATGATGCCTGAATAACTGCATAATTTGATCCTATATAACTTCCAACGTAATTGCTATACAATCCATTTCCTGCCTCAAATGCGGGCGAATTTGCGTCGTTAAAATACAACTCAGAATAGGCAGTGAATGCGCTTTGTGTAGAATTAATCATACCCATATAATTGCTTCCATCAGGTGCTAATTCCGCAATAATATTTCCCTGCGTATACACGGAGGGTCCAAGGTCGGGCGTACTATTACCAAAATCGTAATTATCTGGAACATAAACCGGTTTATCCGTATTATAAACGGAAAAATGGGCATCGTTCGGGTCAATAAAGCCATTGAAAAACGAAATCGCATCATATACGCCTACATAATATTGGGTCACGCCAGGATTTGTATCAGGGAAGAGTTTTTTACCGTTTTCACGAAGAATACGACCCGCGGGGCAGTAACCCGAATACATATTAGGTAGTGGCGTAAGCGTATTATTCGCATACGTATAAAACACACTATTGAACGGTGCGGTAGAAATATACGAACGGCGCTGCCCGCCAGGGAAGCCATCTGTCATTCCACGAACGGTGGTCATTTCTAAGAGGGCAGGAGTTTTTGTAAAAATTGAACCGCCCCTTCAGGGTAAGATGACTGGTACAGTGATGGCTTCTTCTTCCGCTTTAAAGAAATTTCTAGAGGAGCATCGTACCAACGAGAATGTCTACAGCCTTCTTGGTATGGGCAACGATGCCGGTAAGTACAATGTAGAAGACGCCGAATATGACAACTTCCTCCAACTCGTTCATCAACATATTTATAGCATGCCTCCACGTGCGCTATCCCTTATTGAGCGTCACAAGGAGCATTCCCATATTCTTGTAGACCTAGACTTCCGTTACGGCGAGACGAAGGGTGGACCGCTCATTCGCCATTTCAATCACGAACAGGTCCAGACGTTCATCGCAATGTATATTGCGGCGATGATCTATTTCACACGAGTAGAAGACCTTGAAGAGGACCTCATCTTCTACGACATGGTGAAGCCCGCACCTGAAACGGATAAGAACCAGCACAAAGACGGTATCCATATTCAGTGCCCTACACTCAATACCACTCCAAAGTTCCAGCACGCCATTCGTGGATTCCTGCTGAAGAACGAGGTGATTGCCAAAGTGTTCGGAAATACGAATATGTCTAATTCCGCCGAAGACTGCTACGACAAGTCGGTCATTTCGCCCAACGGCTGGTTTCTCTACGAGTGTTGTAAGCCCGATAAATCCCAGTATCACGTGGAGCATATCTGGAAGGTGGATATTGCCGATATTCAGGAATCTCTCGCCGGCATTGACCCCGATAACTTTACAGAGTTGGTGGACATCGTGAAGGATATGATGACGGATGTAGAGATTCCCACATCGTCGCTGGAAATCATGAAGACTCTCAGTATCCGCCGTGGCTCGACCGAACTTCTAGAGCCCACCGTCCGCGAAGTGCGCTCCACCGAGTGGGATGTCTGTGCGAATTCAGGCTCATCGAACTCAAAGAAGCCTATCCGTCGTGCAACGCCGGCGACTCCTAAGGCGGCGGTGGCGACCGAGGGCGGAGCAGACGGCACCGAAGAGAATGAACTTATTATGGATGGAATAATTGTCAATACGCCGATTGAAACGTCCGAAGAGGATATTGCTCTTGCGTATCGTCTATGTAAGGAGTGTATCAATCCCGAACGCCGAGCCGGCGACTATGCCGATTGGGTCACACTCGGCTTCTGTCTCAAGAACATCGCCGATACTGAAGCGTCGTTTGATGCGTGGGTGGACGTAACACGTCGTGTAGACGCGCATCATAAGAAGAAGACGTATACCGAAGAGCAACTGCGCTCACGCTGGGGCTATATCAAACTCAACGGCGCGCGGCGTCCGATTCGTATGGCGTCGCTCGTTGAATGGGCAAAGGAGGACAATCCAGATAAGCTCCGCTCTATCCGCTCCGAAACCATTACCCTCTGGATTATCAACTATGCGAACAATACACATGTTGACCTAGCTGAACTCGTTCACCGTCTCTACAAGCACGAATTCCGCTGCTCCGTTGGCTCACGCAAGGGTATGCTGGACCTCTACCATTATAACGCAGATGGCAGCAGTTGGAAACATCTCAGGATGCCGATTGAACTTCGTATGCGTCTCTCCGACGGTGTGATGAAAGAAATCGTCGCTGCTATGGGTGATATCTCAAAGAAGTTTGAAACCATTCCAGAGTCACAGCACGAAGAGAAACTCAACCGAATCAAGAAGCTTGCGACCATCGCAACCCAGCTCAAGAATTCCGGTTTCAAGGACAGCGTTCTCAAGGAATCTATGGAGAAGTTCTACGACGAAGATTTCATTTCCCGTCTCAACTGCGACCCTGATATCATCGGTGTAAGCAACGGTGTCCTCGTCCTCAATTATCACGAGAAGGAAGATATGAGCGATATGCGTGTCCTCTTTCGCAAGGGACGACCCGATGATAACGTCAGTTTCCAGATGGGACGCATGGAGCCCGATCTAGACCCTATTCCCTATGAGCCCTACAACGCCGAGGACCCTGACCAAATTGCTCTCATGGGATTCTTCACCCTCATCTATCCTGACGCCGAACTCCGTGAGTACGTCCTCACACTGCTCGCCTCCTGTCTAGAAGGACGCAACAAGGAACAGAAGTTCTGGATTAATACGGGCGGTGGCTCAAACGGAAAGTCCATGATTCAGAATCTGATGGAATACACCTTCGGCGATTATCAGACCTCGCTTCAAACGACCGTTCTGACCCGTAAGCGACCCGAATCCGGCGCAGCGAATCCCGATATGATTACGACCAAGTGTAAGCGCTACATCTATATGGGTGAGCCCGATGCCGGCGAAAAGCTCAACACGTCTCGTATGAAGCAGCTCAGTGGAGAAGACCGTATTGAAGCCCGTGGATTGTTCTCCGATCAGGAAAAGTTCAACATGATGGGCAAGATGTTCCTCTCGTGTAACGACTTGCCACCCATCTCCTCAATGGACAACGGTACCTGGCGCCGCATTCGTGTCATCCCCCACGTCAGTACCTTCAAAGATCCTGGCAGTCCTGACATTGACCCAAGCAAGAACATCTACGAGAAGGATATGAAACTGAAACAGAAACTCAAGAACTGGCGTGTGGCATTCCTCGGTCTGCTCGTCCACTATTACGACACGAAGTATCTCAAGTACGGGCTCAAGGAGCCGCCATGTGTCTTGGCAGCGTCCAACAAGTACAAGGAGCGCAACGATGTCTTCATGTCCTTCTTCAACGAGCACTATATCAAGCAGGTCGGTGGCGGTCCTGTGACTCTCAAACAAGTGCGCATTGACTTCCGCGAATGGAAGAAGAAGCTCGGTCGCGAAGTGGACCTCAAAGAAACGATGCTCGTGGAGCGTATGAAGTCGGAGTGTGGTGACAACTCCACCGACAAGGAGTTCTACGGCATCGTGCCGATTGAAGAGGACGATGTGGACCTCAGTGGTGCGCCTGTGGCTGAGATGACCTCAGAGCCCTTGCCTTCCACGGCGCCCGTTCAAACGACGCTGCCCGTTCGCCGCTAGTGCGTCAGCGGTTTGCCTATTTTTTACGTCGGCTCTGTAAATATGAATAAAGACGAACTCTTTACCGATTTTATCAAAGTGCTCATCTTTGGCGAAGGTCAAACAATTGCCGCAGAGCCCCTGAAGAAGGCGTTCAACGGCTGGAAGCGCAAATTCCTCGTAACGCCCTCGCTCAAATACGAGGAAATGTTAGATGTCCTAGGTAAGCGTGCCGGCGTAGTACGTGCTGATACCCACTTAACCGGTGTCGGTTTACGACCCAAAGAAATAAAGGCGATTGACGTAAAAAAGTATTTAATGGCTTAATCAGGTGGCGGTTAGGCGGTCAGAAAACATACATATATTCAATGAATATACTTATGTTATGGTATGTTATGGTATATAGGGCTAGCCCTTGTATGTAATAAGTAGATAGCTACACAAGAGCGCAATCACAACGCCAATTGTACCTTTGATTGCACGATCCTTGAGCGACTCATTCGGCATCAATGTCGTCAACGTAATATGTGCCAGCAGAGAAAACGTGATGAACGCAGTTATCCAAAAGGTCAACATCACCTTATCGTCGCTTGTTTGAAGTCCAAAAATATGCCACGGCACGCCTTCCGTTGGCTGACTGTCCAAAAAGTCACGGCGATACTTACGCTCATCGTGCTCCAATTTCATAGACCCCTTCTCGGCAGTCTCCAATTCTTCTCGTAGTTTCTTCTCATAGTGTTTGAGTTCCTTGACCGCCTCCGCTAGGTCATTTCCTATTCTAAATTTATCTTGTACCGAGGTGGATAAGACATTTGACTGGCTCTGACTCTGTTGAACGAACTGCTGATTCTGTTGTTCAAGTTGGTTCTCAGTCCGGGCAAGTGGAACACTGGGATCACACTGGTCAACCGCAGAATTCGCCTGATTTAACTGAGTCTGTAAATTAGACGCACTAATCTTATTTGCCTGGCACTGTGAAACCGGGTCGGGTGTTACATTAGGACGTGCTGCCTGTACCTGAGAAATCGCCTGTGATACAGCCGAAGTTGGACTACATCCAGGTGCACACTGTGCCGGTGCTGATGCGCTGTTACCCATCCTTATTATGGTTTAACATTTCACCTATAGATTATTGACCTGAACCACACACTGCGCCGAGTGCCGCACTACCTGTCGAACTCAATTGCTGTATGAGGTTCGTCTGACCGCTCTGCATCGCCGCCAACTGATTCGCCGCACCCATTGTAATATTTGTGAGACCCTGATTAATATTGCTGCCACAGTTTTCGGCAGAGAGCTCCAAAGCCATAGCCGCCGCCATAGCATCATCAACTGCCTGAGCACCAGTGCCCGTTGGGCAACTCGGGGGTGGTGGTGGCGCAGGGGTGGACTGGAAGCGACGACGGTGCCAGAGCTTGACATCGCGCGCACCCTCCGTGTAGAAGTACTTGTAGAGACCTGTAAAGAGTACACTGAGACCCAATAGACCGTAGAGTACGCCCGCAAGACCTACCGTAATCATTCCCTTCTTCGCTAAGTACATAACGATTGCGGCAGCAAGCGAAGCCATAAAGACAATCTGTAATAGGAAAAGCGTTTCCAACTTATTGTAGTTGTACCACTCGTTAATCTCAAACTGACGTCTAGAGTTAATCTTATCCTGTGTAATCAGGTCCTCAATCTTCTGATTGTTCGCAAGGATGACATTTGTGATATTATCTACGTCACCGGAGCGCGTCTTGTAGAAATTGACGTTGTGGTGCATATCCATGTAACGACCTAAGTCAATCTGCGCCTTCTGGAAAGCACTTTGCTTACGGTTTGTAATATCATCCACAATTGCTTTAATATTTTGCTGCTGAAACTGGCTGTAGCCCGCCGGATCCTGACGGAGACCGGTCGCAAAATTCAAACGCTCCAGCTGTTGGTCCTGAACAACCGCGGCAATGCCTGGGTTTGTATATGTTGGACTTGGCATTCTTCTCTGTAATGTTAAAATACTTTTGTGTGGAAACTCACAAGAGAACACGGTTCCTCTCGGGGGTTTATAGTCGTTGGTCTTTCTTCGCCTAGACCGGGATTTACGCCTTCTGGTAAACATAGAATATCGCTCCGAGAGCCAAGATATTCAAAGCCGTCCATACGGCAATCCGATTGTTTGTGTATTTATTCTTCTCTTCCGTGTAACGTACCATTTCCTTCTGCGTTGTAAGAAGGGCATCGTCCTTGTTGAGTAGAGCATAGCCCGCCTGAAGCTGTGCTAACTTGTTATTAATATCCGTATTGAGGTTATCAATACCCGTCTTCGATGACATAATATTGCTGACACGGGTCTGCGCGAGGTAGCTGATAATCTGGAGTACAGAGTTAGCACGCTTATTGAGCTTTTGTGTCGTGGCAAGTAACGTATTTGCCGGACCCGCATCGGTCGCCTGACGTAGTGTTGCCGCCTGTAAGAACTGATTCAACGCATATAAGTAACGAGACTCATACCAGCAGAACTCCGCCTGTAGATTTGCGTATAACTGACCATCGCTTGTCATTAACGCATCCATATCGTAGTTACCCTTGCTATCAGGCTTGCCCATTGGAATTGTACCGTTGTTAATGAGGGTCTGAACCTGAGTCGCAATGGAGGCTGCGGTGATGAGTCCAGTATTAGGATCCACCGGAAGGTTGTCGCTCATCACACCGCTACCTCCATTAGCGTTATTCCACACCTGTAATAGAAAATCGTTGGTCTGCGTGGAGTTAGGGTCAATCGTTGGGCATGTCATTACCTGAGGATTCACCGAAGACATATCTCTCTGTCAAAACCGGATTTTTATTTCTTGGAGCGAAGCTTCATTGCGCCGCCGCCGACCCTGCCAAAGTTATTGGACTCGTTAAATAACGAAGTAGAGTCGGACTGTCCTGCTCCACTTGTAAATGATGGAATAGCCGGGATTATTCTATTTTTGCTCGTCATAATCAAAAATCCAACTGCGGCAACGCTAATCAACATAAATACCGTTGATACCGTATATAAAACACCACGTGTGTTTGGATGTAAGGGTCTCCATAATCCTAGCACGGAACTATGGTAGTCAGCTTCAAATTTATGCCGAACGTCGGACGCCTGTTCTTTACGCAACTCTGCCAATTCCCTCTTCTCTCCCATGTCATGACGTATAGCCTCTAGTTTTTCCTTTTCCGCCTTAATCGCAACTGAAATAGAGGCACGCTCACGTTCAATCGCATCCACTGTTGTATTTAACTTATAATAGTAATTATTCAGTTCTTGTATAATCTGCGTTACACGATTTTTACGAGCCTGGTCGTTTTGTGCTGCGCCAGGCACATTTTGTGCTATCTGATTCACATTATTCCTGTCTGGAATTTGTGAATACAAGGAATTTAACTCATTGACGTGCCCATTGTAAAAATTCCAAAAGTCCTGCTGCGAAGGCAACTCCATATTCCTACGTTTTCAGGTGGTTTTTATATTACACAAATACGATATCCGTCCACTTCACCGCAAGTCTCGGACCCACGCTTGAAATGTACTACATCACCGGGCACTAATCCTAGAACTCGCGCCGCCATATCTACATGGTAAATAATATGCGGCAGATTCTTTTTGGACTTGAGATGAAGACGCTTTACAAGTTCACCGACCTCTTCCGCCGAAAGTTTCTTAAACTGCGGCTGCATTACATGATGTAGTGGATTACTAATCAGATTCTTCATATTGAAGTAACTAATACGTGCCTTGCGTACATTCCATTGCTTAGCCGCCTGTAAATCAAACACTGGGTGGAAAGACTCGGCGAGCAGCACAATCATTGTATCCGTCTCTGGATTATAATGTTCCGGTGCATCTTCATTCCATAGCGCATTTGTATCATTTTCTACACGAAGACGGCAGGAGTTTTCTACCCAGTAAAGTACAATAGCACGCTCTTGCGGGGCGTCGTCCGTAGGACCGGGCTTCGTAGCAACAATCTTGAGTAGCGGAATAAGGGCACTGGTCGTAGCGAGTTTGAGAATTTCTTCGGGGCTCGTATTTTCGTAGGTAGAAACATCGTAGCCACGGTCCTTCAACACCCCTAAGATAGTGGGTCGTGAACGAATAATCTGGTCAATTGTATCGGCTTCCATCTGACTCTATTTAATTGCCTTTGTTTAGATTGCTTTATCGGGCTCAATTTTTAGGGCTTCGTTTCCTCTTGCTCTTTTTCAAACGCCTTCATCCGTTCATACGCAACCGATGGATACGGATTGAGTAGACCAGAACTATCTTCGTCATACGCAAACACAAATATCATACACGTCGGTTTGTATTTCTCAACCTGTTTCAATAAATCTTTTTGGGTATAACACTGTTTTTTGCCTTTGTCTAATGTACATACACCGCCCTTTTCGGTGACAAACATAGAATCAATATACGAGTATAGTTTTTTCTCAGGGTCCGCTTCAGTCTTACGTTTCGGCGCACACTCTAAATCATCATACATCACAATCGCAGTATAATGTCCAGATCTCTCACTCAATCGTCCTAGTAAAACACCTAAAAAGCCAGGTTTTTCCAATTGTAATGGCAATACCATGAGCATTTCATTAAGGTATGTAGCCGGATCATTGTTATATACAGATACATCACCCGCAACATCATTAATTGTTGTCGCAAATCCTTTGTATCCTAATATATTCACCCACCGTGTTAGAATTTCAGGTATAATATTACCATCTGACTGACAGACTGTACCTTCGGTTGTCATAGTTTTCTTATCAGCCGCTTTCCATTCTTTTTGGTATTGACTATCAACACCTTCGCGATTAATATCTATTAATTCACCCTCTTTATCAAATGTAAGAAACGCCTTATATTTTTGCCGTTCATCACGCTGATGTTGCTTCGCCTGCTCAAACGCGGCAGCACGACCTGCTTGAATCATCTCTCGTATTTGCTCATCGGTTTTTCCTGTATATTTCGCCTGCTTACGTTCGCTACTTCCCTGCGGCGGTATTTTAATAGCCGACTCTTCCAGTTCTACCTTCAAAAAAAGTCTTTTTATCAAATCGTCCAGTGCGGCTGGATAAAATTGTTCAAATCGTTTTTCCAATTCAACATTTTCATACTCTTTACACGCTGCGACTAAATTTACTTGTGTTCCTTGCTTTTTAACATGTTCTGTGGGGTCGCCTCCCTTCGGCACCTTTGGAATATACAAAGTATTCGCATTTGGTTTGGACTCGTCCCATATAAACTTTGCTTCCTGTATTACATGATTCAAAGCGTGCTTACCGCATAGTGCTCTATCCTGTTGTTCAAGATACGTGACGCCACCCCGCTGTAATTTTCGGGTATAACGTTTCGTCATCCTCTACTCAGGCATCTATTTTTATAACTTTTACATCTGACTCAGGTACGGGCTCTTGTGCCGGCTCTACTGGTTGTGCCGCTTCCGCAGCACGACCCCCCTTCATACTTGACCTACGTGGTCTAGGCTCTACAGTTATTGGTGCCGGAGGCTCAGGTGTAGGTTCATCTTTGACCGCCTTAACCGATGAAGTATCGTTAAGGTTCGCGGCTGGCTCGAGACTCTCGGCACCTTCAACAATCAGCGGATTATCTCCTGCCTCACTGATGACTGTTGGTACTGGCTCCGCCGGTCCAGCCATATTTGGTGTCGGCGCATCCACTTTCACAATCTTCACATCTGATGTATCTGGTACCGCTGCTGGTGCTGTTGCTGCTGTTGCTGCTGTTGCTGCTGTAGACACTGGTTCTTCAGGTGTCAGAACCGGTGTAGATTCCTCAATGACCTCAAGTTTCGGTGGTCCGCCAGGCATAAAATCAAACATAGCATTCGCCGCTGCCTGCTCTTTAGACATAGGAGTAGCATCCGCAACCGGTGTAGAGGTCGGTGTAGCCACGGACTCTGTAGGTGCTTGCGCAGGAGCAGCAGTACCCGTAATCGTCGCCATAACTGACGAGAGTATATCGGTCGGTGGGGTCACAGGCGTTGTCTCAAATACGCCTGTACCCGAGGGTAAGTCACGGAATGTACGAACATGTTTCTCCGTCAAAAAGCGTAAACTCGTATTCGCATACGTTGTCAATTCCTGGTCCAGCAACTTAAGCGCATATGGCACCTCAATCTGACTAAATGTTGTTCGTGACTTCTTGACCGGCAACACCAACCCCAGCGTATCCGCCGTCTCTCCCTGGAATGTGAGCGGTCCATCGCAGGTCGGACATACAAACAACTTCTGCGCCTCATTATAAATCGGCATTGTTCCGCATCCATTACAAATCCAGAATATCGTACCATCCGAACGTTTCATCATAGACTCCTGTAAGAACTCCGTGACACCGTGGGCAATGAGCGCATCGCGTTCCATCTCACCGATGCGCATACCACCCTCATTGCCACGACCACCCGTTGGCTGATGTGTACGAATCTCCTTACGACCCTTGGCACGCGAATTCAACTTGTCCTGCGTCAAATGCTTCAAACGCATAAAATACAAAGGTCCCATAAACACTGATGACGTAAACATCGTGCCCGTAATACCACTGTATAAAATCTCCTCTCCCTCGCGCTGAAAGCCCATCACTTCCAGTGCGTCGCCAATTGCCTTGAACGATTGCTCATCGTTCATAAACGACGTCGCATTCATCTTCGCACCCACGACCGCTCCTAACTTTCCAAACACCTGTTCCAGCAACTGCGCAATCGTCATGCGAGAAGGAATACAATGGGGATTCACCATCACATCCGGTACCAATCCGTCCGCCGTTCGTGGCATATCCTGAGCATCTAACAACATGCCCATAGTGCCTTTTTGTCCGTGGCGGCTGGAGAACTTATCGCCCAGCTCTGGCACCCGCTCCTCCAGGATGCGTACACGTACAAGTAGTTTACCGTTTGCCTGGTGAATGACCGCCACCTTATCCACCCGTCCACTCGTGAAAATTGTCGGCAGCACCGAGGCGTCCGTGACCGCCCCCGTATCTGGGCTGGTTAGGTACATTCCAACGAGTACCAACTTATCGTGGATTTGCGTACCTTCTTTGATAATACCCTGGTCGTCCAACGCCGAGTAGTCATAGCCAGGTTTGAGGTCGGTCCAGGCGAGCACCGTTCGTGGGTTGCCAATTCTATAGACCGCCTTGCTCATAGGATCCACCTCCTCCACCGCCGTATAGGACCGCAGGGCAAGCGAGCGGAATAGACCGCGCTGGATGCTCGTACGATTAAATAGGATACCATCGTCCTGATTATAACCGTTGAACGAATTAATACAGAAGATAATGTTGCTGCCGTAGGGCATCGCACCGCCGCCCACTGCCTCGTGAACAATCGTTCGCGCGAGTGCGCCCTCGCCGTAGCATAACATAGAACCGTACGTATCAAAACGATTTTCATAGTTGGTCGCATAGTAGCCAATACCCTGTTTTGACTGCGAGCAACTCAACTGATTACGCGGCGACTGATTATGATTGGCAAACGGAATCATGCTCGTGAGAAGTCCCATCATGGACGAAGGGTGAATCTCGGCATGGGTATGTTGGGGTGTCAGGTCCGCCGTGTTTCCGTACCAACTTACATACGCCTCGTTGCCCTCATACGGGTCAATATACTCAATCGCGCCGATGTAGGGCGACAAGGCGGCTTCGTACTCGGCGAGTGTCACCGGCAGGTCTGGATCCGGCATCCCCTCAGGCGTCTCCAACGGATCCACGAACTTCGTAGAATAAATGCCGTGCGAGGCGGTCTGTGCCAATCGTCCGCACACCAGGTCCCGCCAAGTCGGCAGTGGCTTCGCCGTCGCCGCCGCCGGCCAAGTGCCGCCCGTAAATAAATGCCATAGCGGGCGCAAAGGTCGCCCATCATCCAAATAAATACGAATACTATTATCCGCCGTATTGAACGATACCGACGCAGTGGGCGGCAGGCACGCCGTCCATTTCATCATCTTCAGCACTCTTGTCAGTAAATCAGGCTGCGTAGAAAATCCGATTGTACCCCCGTTAATTTGGACCGACGCCGCCGTTACCACCACCGCACGGGTCGCCTTCGCTACATCAATAACGCCGCCCCGTGTGAGCAGCCAATTCATAATCGCCGTCGCCGGTGAAGCAATACTAATCGCCGTTAGAATGCTCAGGTTCTTCGTAGCACCAATATGCGAACCGGTCGGCGTTTCGCTCGTACAAAAGTAGCCTATCTGACTTGGATTGAGGTGGCGGGGTCCGACTAACTTCATAGATGTATCAAAGTCGCTCACGACACGGCGTACGTGACTCATCGCATCCATATACGAAATACGGGCGAGGGGCTGAATCACACCGCTCTTCATATTATATTGATTTGTACCCCACTTACCACGGAAGCCCCGCATAATGCTATCGTCGAGTTTTGCGGTTGCCAAGACTTTTCCAATATTACCAGGACTAAAAATATTCAAGAAATTCTCGTCGGTATAGAGACTCTTATTGTAATTGTAGGTTTCGTCTACCTGTAACATCACCGCCTTCTTCCAATCCTTCCAACAATCCGAGAAGAGTCCGCGTAGGAGCGTACCCGTTGGCAGCAGACGCTGATTACGGATATCATCACGATTCGTATTCGGCTCCATACGCATCTCAACCCGAATCATACGGCGAATGAGCTCAGCGAGATACTGGGCACGGGCGAGTGGTCGGTCAGGTACGTGACTAAATAGATGCTCGTGTAAGATATGGAGTACATTCTCTACAATAAATCCCTTCGTGAGTGTACGAATAAATTCAATTGCCTGTAACTGCGAAGTGATAGGATTCGCATCCTGAATACTAGGAATGAGCGTATTCTCCATAGACATCGTATACGACGAGGATGTATCAGGAAGAATCATACGTACAATATCTTTATCGGATATAACACCTAGCGCACGAAACAGGGCGAACACTGGAATCGCCCCCTTCACAAACGGAATACTCACACGAATAACCCCTTCGTCGTTACTACGAGAAGCGTGTAGACGATAAATACCTACACGGCGTGTCTGCTTCGTCACGGGATGCTGGCAAATTACCGAGGCATACGTTGCAATCTTATCGTCCGTAGGAGGCTTCACCGAAATATAAATAGAATTAAACGCCTGCTCTTGGCGAGTAATCAGCACCTTCTCCGCCCCGTCAATGATAAAGTAACCACCCGCATCGTTACGGCATTCGCCCATCTCCATTAATAGCGACTTGGGCGCATTATACGTCGCACAGAGCTTTGAACGTAGTAAAATAGGAATATGAAACAGATTAAACTTCTCAAACTTGAGTTCACGGACGACTTTTGTATAATTACCGTCACTCGTTGGAGCCGTAAATGTAAGACGAATCAGGATATCAGCACGAAACGTAGACGAATAGGTAATATCACGAATACGGGCTTCATTCGGAAACATACGGCGAACGGTTGTACCAGTATCCAGTGTGATAATAGGCGCACCGACATCCAACGATAAATTTTCGGGTATATCTGCGAGTCCGCCAACAAAAATCTCCGTTTTATACTTATATATACCCTTCTCAGCATCAAGTGGCTCTTTCAAAATAGTAATAGGGTTCTCGGCGAGAATCAATTCGGGTAGTTCACGAAAGATAAACGCCTCGTACGATTGTATATGGTGTGTAGTAAGGAATGTATTAGGATTCGCATCAAAATAGCGTTGAAAAAGTTCCGGGGCATTGTCTGCGAGCGAAGGGGCTACGCCAGAGTCCGGTGGCTGACAGATACCTGGTTGCTGATTCATTCCTCTCTGTTTGTGTATAGACCTTTCCTTAGCCCAACTGCCGCCATTTGTATTGCGATCCCTGCTACGCAAGGAAAACAAAACACATCTTGTATTTAAAAGCTCTGGGATCTCTGTGTTCCAATCGCCAGCTGCGTTGAAATTGACGTCTGGGGTCCTGACGCCGCTGCTGCCGCATTGGCTGCCGCTGCCGCCGATGAGGGTGGCATCGCTGCGCCTGAAGAGACACCTACACCTGGTGCTACAAGTGGGTTAGGGTTGTAAGGTGTATTACCCGCCATTAATGTAAATGCCGTATTTATAGGTGTAATTATATCGGCTGGGATAATTGTACCATTTGAAATATAGTTCCAAGAGTGGGGAGCGGTCATATTCTCGGGTAACGGTGATCCAGGATAATTATTTGGTGTAGCACCTGTAACATCCGCATATGTCGTCTGTAACGAATTTGGGTAGACTGTGGCAAAGAAGGGGCGGCTGGTTCCCTCAATGTAATCACCACCACGCTGTCTACGGCTTCCTCGCTTCGCTTTGCGGTAGGTACGGCGGCTACGGCTACGGCTAGCAAACGCAAGACCACGGCGATTCGCTCGGCTATTTTTCTTACGATAATTACAGCGGCGTGTCTTACGGCGTAACTTTCTGTTTGCCATTCTACTTTATAGCCGGAAGTTAATTCTTTGTAGTTCCTGTTTCTCTAACAAGAAAAGCAAAGATGAAGGTAATTAGCTGCGTGACGCCGACGCAATAGCACCCGCCAAACCGCCCTGAGCACCCTGTTGTACATTACCACCGTGTCCGCTGCTCACACCTCCATTCGGTGCCGGTGCTGACGCAGAGTAAATCGCCGGACTCGTCTGCTTATTGAAATCGGCTGTAATATTACTAATCTGGTTCTGTGGTGCGATAGACATACCTGTACCCTTGCTCTGGTAGTCCCATGAACGTTCCTCAGGAGAAGGGGACGCGGGGTACTTACCAGGTACTTCGCCGCTGTATGCGGTGTATGCCATCTGGAATGGATTCGGGTAGACTGTAGAGAACGCAGGGCGGCTAATAGGATCTAAACTGGGCATCGCCGATCCTGTTACACTTGTATAGCCGCTACCGAGCCAGTTGGTCACATCTCCGAAAATATCGCCACCACGCTGCCGTCTACGCATAGTCTTACGCACCTTGCGGCTCTTACGTCCCTTACGATTACGGTTTGTACGACGACCGCCTACCTGGTTTGAGCCCATGTTTGCCGGAACAGTAGGCCAGAACTCGGTCTTATTACCGCAGCCCAGCGTCAACGAATCCTGAAAATATACATCCAAATCCCTGATTGAACCAGGGTCCGTATTCACCTCTACAGGAAAACGACCATAGACGCTAACATCTGCGCCGGGTGTCATTACATAGTTGAGTGGAGCAACACCGCCACGCTGTTTGCGTGCGCTGCGGCGGGACTTCTTATTGACCTTACGACCACGCGTAGATTTAGAACGCATTTCCCTATAATGTACAACGAAACTCTTTGCCGATTCTTCCGTTAGATTCGTTCCAAACAGCGCGTGCCACTTCTTTTGTAGTGCTTTTGTATCACTAGAATGCCTAGCAAAACTATCAAACGCTTTTAGTTTATGTTTAATATCTGCAATTGACCGTGTCATTGTAAAACAAGAGTCTCTTGATTTACATTGATATTATTAACGGATTATCCTCTACATATCAAGCGATCCGGTACGCATTAAACTCTTAATCCGGGAAGCAGCCGTCTTCGCTACGCTTGTGAGACCGCCACCAATGGTGGGAAGAGATGGAATTGGTGGCGCCGGACCGACCATAGACGAATTGTGCTGGCTGAAATACCAGAAGCCCACGAGTCCGAAGATGACCATCAAGATAACGATGCCTGATGCCGCATTACGGAGGGTGTATTTGAGTGTATTGCGTTCATACTGATCTACACCAAACTCGGAGCGATTAATCCACGCACCGATAACGAGCATAACACAGCACGCAATCAAAAAAGTTGGAGGAGCCAGTGTAGGAAATACGACGGCGGCTAAAATCACGGCAATAACACATAAGATTACTCCGCCCAGTTGGAGAGTACGAAGGGTAATCGGTGTCATTCTGTTATTTAATTAGATTTTCTCAATGAGATCAACATGTGTCAGTAGGGTCTTTTTACAGCAATAACGGGTCAGTTGAAGTTTATCAAAGACAACCGATTCCGGTGTCTTATCAATCTTCTTACCGTCAAAGCATGTTGGCTCAGCATAACCAGGACCCTTCATTTCACGAAGACTCTTTTGATAAAAGTTCCATTTATCCGCAAGCAACTTACCGCAATTCATACAACGTACCGGAATTAGCATATTTGGCAAAGACCTCTGATTATCCCGGGTATATTACGAACGACCTGTCAAATTTTATGACATCACGCGTTTAAATCGTGATAACCTAATCGTGGCACCAAGCATAAAGCGTAATGTCCTCCGTTATCAACCAGCGTGGACTCAACTACAGCATCGGCAACGGTCTACGAGCTGAATTCGGACGCGTGAATGCGCAGCTCACTCTCCTGGAAGAGCGCCTCAAGATTTTAGAAACAAAGACGGGACTACAGGGTCCTCCTGGTCCCCCTGGACCCCAGGGTCCCGCCGGTCCAGCCGGTCCTAAGGGCGACCAGGGTCCTGCCGGTGCTCCAGCTCCTGCTAGCTCGTAGTCAATTTCACGCCCTCCGAAGTATCCTTCCATCCCTGAATATCCAACAATCCGGAATGATGCTTTTGATGACAGCCTTCGCATAATACAACTAAGTTATTCTTAGTATTCTTATGCCTTCCTGGCGCAATGCGCCCCTCAGCATCAGCGGCAGCTTGCTGTATAATATGATGAACCTCTAATGTTGTTCCTCTGTGCGCATCGGCGCCACATACTTCACAACGGCTGACGACGACTGTCGGATTATACCGACTCGCATGGGCTTTGCCATCGGCGGTGAACATTCGCTTACGTAGGGCGGTGGCGAGTGCGAGGAATTCGGGATCCATATCCAGACCACGACAGACTTCCAGACCGTACATCGGTGATCCGGCACCGGCTCGCAGAGCTCGGTCATACACGAGAGCACCGCTTGTCGGGTCCAACCCCACGGATAAATGATACGACTGAATATTTGGATTGCTCATGATTTCTGGGATTTCGGACAATTCGTGTAAGTGTGTGGCAAAGAGGAAATGGGCGCGGCGTTTGACGAGGGTCTGAATACCGGCGGCAACAATGGCGGTCGCCGATGCGGTCTCTGTACCCGCACACAGCTCGTCGCCAATTACGAGCATTCTGGCGGCGGCGGACCGTAGAATACTGCGAAATTCCGTCATTTCCACGACAAACGATGACATGCCCGCCCAAAGATTGTCGTTGCCGAGAATACGTGTATAGAGACCGGTATAGGGAATGAGTTTCATGGCGGAGGCGGGAACGGGGCAGCCGATTTGTGCCATGAGGATGGCGAGACCGACCGCCTTGCCTAGGGACGATTTGCCGGCGGCGTTCACTCCGTAGAGCAGAAGACCGTTTTGGGTTGCCGCCGCGCCGGCGGCGTTTGTCGCAAAATTGCCAAACGCTAACGAATGAGGAATATAGGGTGTAGCGGTCCTGACCCGTTCAATAATTGGATGACGAAGTGCGGTAACCGTGAATCCCGCTGCCCCTTCGTCGCCCCCGTCGTCGTCGGCAGGCTCTACGTACTCAGGGCGAACATAACCGTATTCATCGGCAACAATAGCAAAGGCACATTCGCAATCAAATTCACTCACCCAACTGACCAGGCATTCAAGTACACCCGCTGACTGCGCGGAGTGGGTCCAAGAGAGCCAATGCTCTCGCCATTGCGCGGTAGCAGCTGCCGTCCATTCCACCCTTAAAGCGATTGCCGCCGTATTTAGCTCGCCCAGGCGTGTATTGGTTACAACGACCGCCGTTGTATTTGTTCCACGTTTTATACTATCAAATCCGCACGTTTTCTTAGTACCCTTAAAATATCCTTGTAGCGATGTAGCCCGTCGTTGGGTTGTCGTAAATGTAAACGGCGCGTCCTCCTTAATCGTCCAATTTATAGCCCCCTCTTCCTTCAACGTTGTCTCCCAACTTTGCTTGAGAACCAAGGCTTCAGTCTCTAACGCGGTCCATCGGTCCTCTAAGATATCAAGGGCGGGCTGTTGTCCTCGGAACCATGGGTGGAATGACCCGACCGCCGGCGCCGACCCACCGCCTCCCTCGCTGATTTGTCCACAACTTTGACGAATTCGTTCGGCGCTCCAAGTTGTCAATGTTTGGTTAATATGATCCAGAACCTGGACCTGAAGTTCAGCGGCTAAACCACACGGAGTCATCAGGGTGGCTACGAGCAAATCACGGCAATGTTCATACGTTGTGAGAAGACACAGGAGGTCTTGACACGTTCCCTTGCCCAGGGCGAATCGGCGGTACAAACGGGGCAAATCGTACATTCCTTTGAGATGACCCAGGTACGCCGATTTATCTTTGACCCCTCGCAACACTTCAATCCGTTCCTGGCGCGCGTTGAGCTCCTCGGCATCGGCAATCGGACTCAAACATCGCTCGCGGAGAAAACGCCGACCCATCGCCGTGGTCGCCCTCTGGAGCCAGTGAAGGAGAGACTCGTGGGCTCGCGCCGAATTTGGCGAAATCATGGCAAGTTGCTCCAATGCGGCATTTCCCAAAATGAGATAATCCGCCGCCTCCCAGATTGTATGAGTGCTCAGCCGTTGGAGGAACGAGGCGTTATGATCTCGGATAAATGAAAGAAGATGGAAGAGGGAGCGGCGGACCTGAGGGTGGCGGGTCAGATCCAAATGTTCCTCGACCGAAAGGGCGCTCGCCGGTTGGTAGAGCTCTTTGAAAAATTGGATACGCAGCCGATCCGCCGCCACTCCCAACTCCGCCTTGGAGTCCAAAATCCGTAAATGGAGGGGCGGACGCGGCTGTTTGCCTCCCAGTCCCAAAATCTGGCTCAAGACCGCTGAGTCAGGCGCCGGTTGGTCTGCCCCCGCAGACCACCAGACCACCGCCTCTGCCGGCGGATACATAGATAAAAACGGCTGAATCGCATCACAGACCACACGGTCATCAATGAGCGTCAAATGTGCCTCCGTGCTCACCGCCTCGCCAGTATTTATATTAAACGCCGAAATCGCCACATACCACCGCTGCTGTTGCCGAGCGGAGGCATCCTTCGGTTGATATTTATACGGCTCAATGTACATGCCGACCATAGATTGCTCCTCCGCACGAACGGTCAGCGCACCCTCCGCCTCAAAATACGTACCTGGGCTGCTAACATGGTCCACATCACGGCTCGTCACCTTATCCGCTCCGTCTTTTGTCTGAGTCACCACGACCACCGAATAGCCCGCCAGCACCAACATCCGTTCGTACTTCTCCAGCGCCGATTCAGGAAATCCCCAAAAAAGTTTTAGCCGCGCAGGGTCGCCCGTCGGTTTCGGCTCAGGCGCACATCCGCAAATTTCCACCAAGTCCCGCATATTCGTATTCGTGGCGCCCGTGGCGACCGTCTGACTATCGTACATTTCAAAAAATCGTCCAACCTGAAGCAGGACCGCTGTTTTTGGTCCATATTGTGCCACTCCTTCCTGATAATGTCTGAGGTACAGGCTCTCCATGGATTCACTATTCGCCGGTGCTCCTTTTTTTCTCGGTGGCATATCTGTATTGCTGGTGCGATTTCAGATATATTATTATATATACGAAATCGCTTTAAATTCGTTGCTCCAAAATATGCGGCATGTGACGGCGAGTGTACTTAAGAATCCCCTTCTCCCGCTTTGCCCCGTTATAATACGCACGGTACGAGGCGATAACGTCGCCCTCCCGCCGAAATTCTACGGGCATCGCCGGCGTCGGATCCCGCATCCACTTGGTCTTTGTTAGCAACCCAGGCGGCGGATTCTCCTCCAACCAATCCAAATGAACGAGCGAGGCGTGAGGTGTCTTACGCAACCAACGGAACATATGCTCTGCCACCAACTCCTTGGCGAGTGCAAGCAACCAGATGTAATGTGCCAAACTTTCGCGGACCCAGAGGGCACTCGGATGATTTTTGGAATGCGACTTATATCCACGATTGCCTGTGGTCTGACAAATCGGAGCAGAGGCTAGGATTGCTGCGGTGCCTCCGTTTTCGTGATTTGCCGTGTACAAGAGTTGCGTAGACTCTAGAATCATTTTGACTACGTGTTTATCGCAATGCCAACGGGCACACTGACGTGCTCGGCGGCTAAGGAAGAAAATATTCATTCAGAGATGCCTGTAATCCGGTCATTAGGACGCCTCACGGTTCTCAATTTTTTTCGGAGGCACGGTGCTCTGTACAATTAAATTGTCGCAAGGGTCCCCCCTTAGGGTCTTTTTAACTATATAATAGAATTATTTGCCGGAAATAATTTTACTATAGGAAAGGTACTATAAATTTTAAAAGGGTGTCCCGACTAGTCCGCATTATGGAGGAGCATGTAATCCTTCAACATTGAACGCATCATCGGCTCCGGTGTTTTGCTACTTCCCGGCTTTAGGACCCCCTTGCGCAGCAAAGCACGTCGGACCTGCGCAATCGGCAACGCATCCACTTTCTCCTTGATACGACGTGCCGTTGCGCGCGATCCGGAGCGCACCGTAATGCTGATTTTCCGTTCCCGGAATTTGCGTGTTTTCGCAGAAACACCTCCGGATTGAGCATGTTTCGGCGGAGTAGAAATCACCAGCCGCTCCTTTTTACGCGTCGTCATAGCCGGTGCTCCCCCGCTTTTACGCTTGGTTGGCAGAATTTTGGGGGCACCGGGGGTGGACGCCGCTGTGTATAGGGAATTCTTCTTTCCCGCCAACTTTACAGTAGGATTCCCACTATAAACCTGAGCCCCGCCCTTCATTGGGGGTCCTACAGTGAGCCCTACGTCGGCTGCCGTCGGTCCGTATGCGGGAGTCACTTGTTTTACGACGTCGGGTGCCGTTTTAGTATTATCTGCCAACGGGACCCAGGCGTGTCCACGGGTGTCCACGGAGGGGACGGCGGCGGGTTCACCTGGTATGATAATTCCTGGTGGGGGAACGCCCTCCGCTGTCATAGTAGCAGTGACTTCGGCTTCGGAGCCCTTGACGTCGGAGGGCGCAAGGGCGCCACCCTTTACTCGTCGCTTTCTCGTCGTAGTCCGGGCAAGTTTCTTAACATCCTGTTCCATCAAGGTTACTTTCACCTCTTTTACATCAGACATTGGCAGCGACAGACTCTAAATATAACTTAGATATTATACAGTGCTGCGGGCGGGAGCGGACGGCGGCGGTTTAAAGATTCAACAAATTTGATTAACACCTCGGCGCTCACCTCGGACCTCAACCCGCTAGAATGGAGAACGCTTGGAAACAAATTCTAGACTTATACTTTGCTCAGCATGATAATCGGCAGATAATTTATCATCAGATTGCCTCGTTTAACCACTTTATGGATTTTGATGTTGTGGATACAATCTTACGATCGTGTCCGATTCGCGTGGTTGGCTCGCCAGATTTGACTCTCACGGGCACCACCCGTGCGGCGGCGGGTACGGCGGGCACCGCCATTCGAGTGACAGTGGAGGATACCACCGGCACCCCCACGGGCACGGCGCCGGCAACGGCGCTCCCTGGCGGCAAGGCTCCAGGTGGCGGTCCGCCCCGTGAAGTGGAAGTGATCGTCAAATTCCAAAATGTCAGCATCCGTAAGCCGACCATCTTTGAGAATAACGGTGCGCTCACCCCAATGTATCCGAACGATGCCCGCCTCCGCAACTTTACCTACGCCGCACCGGTCTATCTGGACATGGATGTGACCACCACCCTCACCGACCCTGGCAAGGGAACGAAGGAAACTCGGACACGGACCCTCACGCGCGTTCTTGCCGGCAAAATTCCCGTGATGGTCGGATCCAAATATTGCCTCCTGTCCGAGAGCCCTGAGAAACATCCGAGGGAACTCGGCGAGTGCTCGGCGGACCCGTTTGGATATTTCATCATTCAGGGCGGCGAGCGCATCATCCTCTCGCAGGAGCGAATGGCAGAAAACCGAATGTTCGTCTTTCGTAATAACAAGGCGAAACACAAGGAGGCGGAAATCATTGAATGTAAGTCCATCGGACCCGATAACGAAGGTGTTCCCAAGAATATCGCGGTCAAGATTATTTACAATCCGAAGTTGGCGACCGGTCCTGAACATATTCGTGTGACCCTGCCCCGTATCAAAGCCGAGTTGCCCCTGTTTATCATGTTTCGTGCCCTCGGTGTAGAATCGGATAAGGCGATTATTGAACTGATTATGGGCGATGTTCACAACGACTACGAAATGATCTTTCAGGAATGTATTATGGAGGCGGCGGATATTCGCGGCAAGCAGCCGGCACAGGATTATCTTCAGAAACATCTTGGCAGCGGTGGCGGCATCCGTGAGCAGCTCAGCGCCTCCACCCTCGCGACCTACAAGGCGCCGAGGGAGAAACTCATCTCGGAAATTCTGGCAGAAGAATTCCTGCCTCACATTGGCGGCGGCGACATGATGTATGAGAAGGCGTGCTTCCTCGCTGCGATGACCAAGAAAGTTCTGGATGTTTACCACAACAAGATCCCGTACGATGACCGAGACGGCTATCCGAATAAGAAGGTGGAGCATCCTGGCAATCTTCTTGGAAATCTCTTCCGTTTCTACTTTGGAACGAAGGTCATCAAGGATATGAAGTCAACGATTGTCAAGGAAATTCACAACGGGTCTTGGAAGGCGAGCGGCAAGTTTGAAAATATCATCAACACCACGAATGTTTACAAAATCCTGAAAACGACAATTGTGGAGGTCGGCATGAAATCGTCCCTCGCAACGGGCAATTTCGCCTCGGGCAAAATGGGTACGAAGACCGGCATCAGTCAGGTGATGAATCGTCTCACGTTCTTGAGTGGTATCAGTCATCTTCGCCGTCTGAGCACGCCGATAGAGAAAACGGGCAAACTCATTCCTCCCCGCAAACTTCACAACAGCCAGTACGGCTTCATTTGTCCCGCCGAGACGCCTGAAGGTCATTCGGTCGGTGTGGTGAAGAATCTGGCATCAACGGCAAACATCACCCTTCCCTCTTCGCCCAATCCGGTCCTCAAGGTCCTGTACGATGAACTCAAGATGAAACATCTGGCAGAAACGACCGCAATTGAACGCCGTGATCTTCTGAGAGTATTTATCAACGGAGCTTGGGTGGGAACTTTGGGCGGCAGTGCCGAGGCATTCCGTTCGGTCCAGGCACTCGTGACCGCCAAGCGTGCCGGTCGTGTTCATCCGTACACCAGCATTGTCTACAAGCCGAGCCCGAATGAAGTTTGGGTGAATACGGAGGGTGGTCGTCTCGTCCGCCCGCTCTTCATCGGCGAAACGATTCGCGAAGTCCTCTCAACCGGTTGTCAGAAGCCGTGGGAGGTCTGCGGATCTTGGAATGACCTGATGCGCTGGGTCAGCCCTGGCGGCAATCATCTGATTGAATTCGTAGATGCTGGTGAATCCGAGAATTTGTACATTGCAAAAACTCTCGGCACCCTGGATTCCGAACATACTCATTTGGAAATTCATCCGTCGGTGATTATTGGAACGATGGGCTCAAATATTCCGTTTCCTGACCACAACCAATCACCGCGAAATTCTTACCAGGCGGCGATGGGCAAGCAGGCAATGGGTGTGTATGCCCTCAACTTTACGGAGCGCTTGGATACGATGAGCAACTTGCTCTGCTACACCGCTCGTCCGCTGGTCTCACCGTATATGAGCAAGTACTACCGTGCCCAGGATATGCCGTCGGGCTACAATATTATCGTCGCAATTATGACGTACGGAGGCTACAATCAGGAAGATTCGGTCATGATTAATCGTGCGGCGTTGGACCGCGGACTCTTCCGTTCCATCTTCTACCGAACGTACAAGGACGAGGAGAAGAAGAATCAGGCGAGCGGCGAGGAGGAGCGATTCTGTAAACCGGACCCCAGCCTCACCAAACACATCAAGTTGGCAAATTACGAAAAGTTGGGCGCGGACGGAATTATTCCTGAAAACACCTACGTGGACAATGATGATATTCTCATTGGCAAAGTTGTGCCCATTCGGCTCAGGGCGGTGGAGGGTGCGATGGCGGCGGGAGTCTCGCATTCGTCCCTGGCGAGCATGTCGGCGGCGGCAGCCGCAGCGGCGGTAGAAGCGGTGGGCGGCAAGCGTTACCGAGATGCCTCCAAGATGCTCCGCAATAACGAGACCGGTTTTGTGGATAAGATTTATCGCGGACGGAACGGCGAGGGATTCTCGTTTGTCAAGATTCGTGTGCGGTCCGAGCGCATTCCAACAATTGGTGATAAGTTCTGTAGCCGTCACGGACAAAAAGGAACGGTGGGAATGATTTTGGAGCCCGAAGATATGCCTCAAACGGCAAACGGAATCGTGCCCGACATTATCATTAATCCTCATTGTATCCCGTCCCGCATGACGATTGCACATTTAATGGAAACGCTCATGGGACGGGTGGGATGCGAAATTGGCGCAGTGGGCGACGGCAGCCCATTCACCGATGTGAGCGTGGACGGACTCTCCAAAATGCTCCGTGATGACCTTGGACTTGAGCCGCATACGAATGAAGTAATGTATTGTGGAACAACGGGTAAGCAGATGAAGACGAGTATCTTTATGGGTCCAATCTTCTATCAGCGTCTCAAGCACATGGTGGAAGACAAGATCCATTCCAGATCTTCGGGTCCACTCGTGATGTTGACCCGCCAGCCGGCGGAAGGACGAGCCCGCGATGGCGGTCTGCGATTCGGCGAGATGGAACGTGATTGTATGGTTGCCCACGGTGCCTCCGAATTCCTCAAAGAGATCATGATGGAAAAATCGGATAACTTCCAATGTTTCGTCTGTAAGTCGTGCGGTCTCCTGGGTCAAGTGAATCCGAAGGCAGGAATCTTCAAATGTACCTCGTGTGATGCCGTCACCGATTTCGCCCAGATTCGCGTTCCCTACGCCTATAAGCTCTTCTTACAGGAGTTGGAATCGATGTCCATCTGTTCACGAATTTTGCCCGATTCCCGTCTGCGGGCGATTGCGAACGAGGCGGCTCTCATGCCTGAGCAGGCGGCAGCGGTCAAGTCGGTACTCTAATCCTCACGCAGGTCAAACGCTAATTCTGTAAATCCCTCTGGGGCAGTTTTTTCTGCCGAAATGACATCCCGTGCCCAGGACCCAATCAGGGGCGACTCGCCGTGAAAGTCCCCTCCACCCCGTCCGTTCCCCTCACAGGTCAAAAGTGGCAGAGGATGAATCTGACTCCCTTGGACCCCCTTGGGAACTTTAGACTTATCCACAAACTGTCGCTTCGTATGATTCACTAGAAACGGATACGCATCGGTATATTTGATGGCAGAATGAAGCGCTAAATCGTTGCGCTCGTGACAAATCAAATGTAGATTTTTGCCGAGTCCCGGCTCCGCATCGGCGTAATCGCCGCACCAGACAACGCGCGACTTATGATGCCGACCCTCAGGTGTAAGCTCTGCCTCAAATGTTTCAACGCCCTCATTCCCCAGATACGAGTGTTCCATCAGTTTTATCCCCAAACCAGGCACCATCCAAACCCGAATCCAGCCGTTGGCGTCCAAAATGACCGCATAGTAGTATTGTCCCATTTGTTATGCTTACTTTCTAAGGTTAACAAATAGTTTTCAATTTTTGTCAGAAATCCAGGTTATTTACGACCGAGAGTAAATGCGGCGAGTCCGGCGAAGAGGGCGGCGAACAGAACGCCGGCGAGAACTTTTGACTGTCCCGATCCGCCACGGAATCCTTCCACTTTGTTGTCCGCTGTGTATTCATCGGCGCTCACCCACGAATCAAAAATCCAATGACTCGCTGCGGGCTTTCCGTCACCGCCACGGATTATATTTTCTTTAGAGGGGTCAATCCACCATTCACCGGTCACCTGACTTTGGATATTTCCTTGTAAGTCGCCAACCGGCAGGGTCACCTTGCGACAACGGGCATAACCACTGTTCATTACGGCATTAAACATTGGCGCGGGATTGAGGGCTTTTCCTGCGTCTTCAAACATACCGGGTGCTAAGCCACGAAGATGAACGCCGAGAGTATTTTGAATTTCGTCACCGAGACGACCAGGGAGTCCGTGGGGCGTAGTATCCACGTATTCGTACATATCCTGACCATTCGAACATGTTGCTCCTGAGTTGGTGAAAAATCGCAGACCCATCGGAGTCTGGGTTTGACCCTCGCCTTTCGCAAATCCGGTTGTTTCACCGTATCCGATGACGTCCGAGTAGTAATCTACACCGGCAATAGCACCTTTGATTCCGCCCCATGAGCCGTCGCCAAAATTTACACCGATGTCACCTGGAGTCTTGATTTCGGAGGAGTAATCGTATTTTGGTCCCAAAATAGTCGTCATGTTTGGCGTATATTGTGTGACCTTTGTCTGTAATTGCTGAAGAGCATCCATCTGCCCCGCTTCTTACTTTGGTGGCTTATTTTCGTACGGCGGTAAAGGCGACGAGACCGATGAAGAGGGTGGCGAAGAGAACGCCGGCGGTGAGCTGCGAGCCCCCAACCGGTCCTGAGCGAAAATCCTCAATGACATTTCCTTTTGCGTCCTTTATCGGATACTTTTTTTGCGTTTTATCGTATTCATCGCCAGAAATCCACTTATCAAAGACCCAGTGGGTGGCGTAATATTTGCCGTCACCCCCTTTCGTGAGTTTTTCCTTGGATGCGTCAATCCACGGACGAGTCACATTCGGATTTTTAGAGCGTAAATTTCCCTGCGCATCGCCGACGGGAGCGGTCATCTGTTTACATTGCGGAAAGCCCGAGCCGATGGCGGCGGAGAAGAACGGGGCGGGATTGAGCGCATCGGCGGCGTCGTTGATAATTCCTGGCGCCAATCCTTGGAGCCGAATTCCGCCCATCTGTTGGGCAAGTTTATCGCCGAGCGGACCAGGAATTCCTTCGGGCACCGTGCTCACGTATTCGTACATACTCGCTCCGTTACTACATGCCGCCCCCATCTTCGCATCGGCAACTTTAAGAAAGAAGTTGAGACCCATCGGCGATTGCGACATTCCGCCCTGGTCGGCAGACAACCCAACGGACTGCCCGTAGCCAAGCGCACCGGCGTAATAATCTACGCCGGCGGCGGCTCGTCCAATTCCCTCCAGCGAACCATCGCCAGCGTGGATGCCGATATCAGTTGGAGACTTGAGCTCGCCTGAATAATCGTAGACGGGTCCAATGAGTGCGCTGGCGTCGGGCAGATAGTTCATCACCGCCGTCGGCTGCTTGAATATAGTATTAAACTGGTTTGAAGCCGATGTCACTCCGCCGGCAATATTATTTAAGCCGCCCTGAATATCCATTCTCCTTACTTGGGGCGATTGAAATTACTTTCGTAGCGATGTGAACGCGACGAGTCCGAGAAACAACCCAGCAAATAATACACCTGCGCTAAATTGTGAGGAATTCAGGTTTGGCGAGAATCCCTCGGTACCCATGTCTTGAAGTGCCGCTTTGAACATATTGGCGGTCGGTTGTGGTGGAATGGATGGATCCGGCGGTGTATTCTGGTCGGGGATATCATCGGATGTATAGAGCCGTCCCATTTGTTTCAACTGCTTTTGCGTCCAGTAGTATTCGTCCTGGCTGATCCATTTATCAAAGACCCAGCGACGCATATGCGGCTGCGGTCCGCCTGGTACATAGACATTTGGATTTGGCGCCAGAGGTTTATAATAGACTTTATCGGCGGCGGGGTCTACCCAGACATTGGGGACTAACTCTGGCGGGTTATCACTGCCGGTAGGGTCGGCGTTGTAAATCGGTTTGGGGAAACGAGAGGCAAGTTGACCGTCGGCATTTCCAACCGGCGCTTCCATCAATTTACATTTTGGATAGCCGGTGCCCATAACGGCATTTAGAATCGGCACGGGATTCATCGCCTCAAACGAATCTTGGAGAGCACCTGGGGCAAGACCTTGTAAGTTGGCGCCGAGTTTTTCTTTAAGCCCGCCCCCCATACCCCCTGGTAGCCCTGAGGGAATCGTTGACATATATTGGTACATATCGGCACCGTTAGAGCAAGTTTGTCCGGTATTAAAGAAATAGTTGAGACCGAGAGGCGATTGGGGGAAGTCGGGTCCGTTGCCCATAATACTTTTGGTCGGCGTACCGAATGCCATCGTATCAACATAGTACTGGACACCGGCGACGTTTCTATATACCTGGTCGGGTCCACTAAAGATATCACCATCCCGTTTGATACCAATCTCTGAGGGGTACATCATTTCGTTGGAAAAATCGTAATAGGGACCGAGCGCCGTCAGCCCTGTTTCTCTTGTCGTAGCCGACATCCTTATAAGGTCGTGTGGTTTTATCCGGCTGCGTTCTGCGGATAAAGATAAAAAATGAAGAGTCCCCAGAATCACTCTTTATTCTACAACTTATTCGTTGTACGATGTCTTCACTTTTATTTCCGGGCGTATCATCGTGTATTAAAACGAGCAGCGAAGATGTAGATATCTTTGGTGGTGCGGATTGGACCAAAGCGGTGGAACAGTTTGCGGAGGAGCCACCTGCGCCCACGGACATGGTGGATGGATTTCATTGCGAAGACTGTGATACAGGTTTATGGATTCAGACACATAATGAAGAGGTGATTTGTACAAAATGCGGAAATCACATGGGGTTTCAATTGGACTCATCGGCGGAGTATCGGTGGTTTGGGTCTGAGGACCGTAGTCCGGATCCGACGCGGGTCGGCAATCCTCTCAATCCGCTTCTCCCAGAATCGTCTTTGGGTACGCGAATTCTGACCCGACCCGGTGATTCCAAGGCGATGCGACGTATTCGTCAGTACCACTTGTGGAATATTATGCCGTATCGTGAGCGCACACTTTGGACGATTTTCGAAATGCTTCAGGTGCGGGCGAATAACGCAGGTGTGTCTATGGCAATTGTGGAAGAGACTAAGCAGTTATATGCGCAGGTGAGCACTCGTTGTATTTGCCGAGGTCAGCAGAAAGACGCACTGCTGGCAGCGTGCCTGTTTGAAAGCCTGAAGCGCCATGATACGCCTCGTCGTCCGGTGGAAATCGCTGAAATCTTTCAGATTGACGCGAAACTGATTACACGGGGTGTGAAGCAGTTTTCGGGTCTCCTGGAGGAGCATTTACACACTACGCCGGCGGCGGAAAAGAAGGTAGAAACGCCCTCAACCCATTTTCGGCATTATTTGGAGCCGGCAATTTATAAACTGGAAACGCCTCGGCTGCTTCATAATCAGATTGTAGAGTTAGCCACGAAGATTGGCAATATGATTGATGAATTGGGCGTTTGCCCTGAAACGACGCCGTCCTCCTTGGCGGCATCGGCGCTGGCTCTGGCGTGCGAGCGAATGGGGCTGGATAAGACGAACGCTGAAGTGGCGAAAGTCTGTAGTATTTCGGTGGCAACGCTTCATAAGTGTTTGAAGCGTATTGAATCGTGGCGTGGCGTGTTATTTCCTGCTAGCGCCGAAAAGTCATCACCCTAAATAGAATGGGAGGTCAAGTCTCCGTGCCTCAGAGTGCGAAACCAGAGGATTTGGAAAGATATGGTACTTTTAAGTTGCGCCAGTCTCAGAAGTTCTCCCTAAATGTATTGTCGGACCTTGTGACAATGTTGATGTCGGACAATAATCTTTTTGATTTATCGGAAATGCTTTCATCTGACAAGGGTTGTCAGTCGCTTATAATTATAATTAAAAATAAGTTGGAAAAGGAATTTACGACACTACAGTTCCCGGACACACTTAAGAGTGGAGAGTTTACACCGGTTGGGTTTGGATCTGAGCAAAAGTATAAGGCATTAGCCGCAAGTGATAAAGACCGCAGCATCTACTGTGGACAATTTGCGTTTTTCATTGTGCGATTGATATTGCTTCTGTCGGCACTTGTGGCGAGCGTTGCGTTTCAACCCGATATGTATAAGGATTTACAAATAAATCAGCTAGATGTAAAATCCACAGGTATTAATGAGCGTTATAAAAATTTGGTGGACCAGTCTGTGCGGGGCGACCATGTACCGTCTGATATTATATCGGTGTTTACGACGAATGGTACTTTGAAAAAGATTCCGAATGATATGCGTCAATTATACTATTTTGGAACACAGGATTCTGTTGTTATTGATATGGAAAAGGGTATAGTATATAATTCTCAGAGTACAACGGATACGGGTGTATTAAGAATTAGTATTCACGGATCGGCATACGCACCGGCAGCATCTGGACCTTTTGTTCCGCCGGCGCCAACTCCTCCTGCTTTTGCTCCTGCTTTTGCTCCTGCTCCTGCTCCTGTACCAGCCCCAGTCCAAGCCCCTGTGCCGACCCAAGCACCAGTCTCCGTACCAGCTAAACCGCAAGTCTATCCCCCTCCCCCGCTATCCAACGCACCATCAAATGTGAGTGGAAATTATAGACGACTTCCACTTGCACGTAATAGTAATATAGTAAGCACTGCAAGCGGTGCCAGCCGCACGTCTCGTAAACGCAAGGGACGCCGCACAACTCGTCGCCGTGCTCACCGTGGTGGTGCCGTTCTCTTCCGCGTAATTCTCAGTTCAGTCCTCTGTCCTGAAGGGGGCACCTGCGAAATATCCCAGTTTGACATGGACGAGTACGGCAATACATATGCGGTAGGCACTACAGTGAATCCTAGCTCGTTTGCCGACCGTGTAAACCCAATCCTAAACCGCCAGCCTAAGAGATATTTGTTAGAAAACCCAGGTGTCCGTGCGACCATGGCAAAGAGCAAGTTTGCTCCGTTTACAAAACTAGACGCCTCAACGTATGAAGTTCTAATCAACTATCAAAATGCTATTGCGGGAAGAGGTCAACAGAAGGAAGATGTTACATCCCCAGCAATTTACCGTGCCTTTTTACTTGCGACGGGACTCGTAGAAGATAGATTGGATACATTGTTTTGCAATGATACTTGGCGGGGAGTAATGACATCTACAGTTCCCTATTCTCTCTTACAGTCTCTATACTATGATGAAAACGGCGGAACTAAGAGTGCGGAGGCGGACGATGAACTTCGTGCTGTATCGGCGGGCTTTTTGAAATCGGATATCGCCCGTCCATATGTCCCGAACAGTGCTATATCACCAAAGGAATTTTCACAATTGGCGTTTATTGAGCCGAAGACAATAGCACCGGCGTTTTGCGGAACGGTCACCACGGGTGTACGTTCAACAAACATTGAAGGACAGAAAAATGTGTTGACGAAGGGTCATCAGACCATACATGGGCTATATGATGCGCATTTACAGAATGTTGTAAAATTTATTCGTAAGATTCTTTCACTCAAGGAGGGCGGATATAAACAGCGTCATATTATTCGCCTCAATCCTGTGTTTGTTACAAATACAAAGGGCGCACAGGCGGCATTAGATGCTCTCATTAAAGAGGGGCGTGCTCTCATTGCGGACCACTACCTTGCTGTAGAAACCACGTATAAAAAAGCAATTCAGGATATGAATAATTTAGGACGAGGTGTATCAACCAGCAATGCCGAGTCAGGCAAATCTACATATGTATCGGCAAATACACCATTGCCTCCCCGATTTTCTAAGAATGTGCTTGAACGTGGGTCTGGATTCCCTGAGACTGTCTAAGAACCGGTGGGTGGCGGTGGCGGTGTTTCAGGAAACTTGTGCATTCTAATTTCACACGAAATCTCCCAGAGCTCTTCTATAGTTTTTACAAGAGCCCGGCGGTCAAACTCAATATGATCATCAAAGAACATCTTTCCGAGGCGGTGGGATAGAACGCTCAGAACCATATGAGCGCCGAGAAGTTCGTCTTTGGACATGTCCCGCATTATATCCTCAACGTGAGCCTGAATTCCATACATACGAATACTACCAGTATCCTCCTGATTGACCATTGCCTGCTGGACTTGGGCGAGTTGCGCAAGTTCGGCGTCGGTAAACGGGGGCGGGGAGTCCATTCTAACTCAACCAAGTCGCCATATTTTAGACCGATAGAGTAGGAAATGTCATCGCTGCGTAATCGTCTCGCCAATGCCAGCCGGCGGGTAGCACGTTCGCTCAAGAGCGGCGTCTGTATGGGAACGAAGCGTATTCGTAACAGTAATATTGGAACGGCGTGCGGTAAGTTCCAGCGCTTCAAGGACATTTTAGACGATTATAGGGGCGATGTGTATGCGTCTCAACTTGTACGAAATATAGATGGTGCTCGTCGGTTATTTGAAATTGTTATTACAAAGCCTTATAATCCTGTAAATGAAACAGGAGAGCAGTATATAACTCGTATTCAGGGATTTATTGACCAGGCAAAGGGTCAGAGAGATCAGTTTCTGCGTGATATTGCGTTTCTTCCTCCCACGGCGGAGTATGGACAGGTCAAAGAGGAACTCCATTATTTTGTATTGTTTATGTTCAATTATTACATTGATAAACTCAGCCAACTTATACCAATCGGTATTACAAATAACAACGTAAGACTCAATTGGGAGGGGCGTTCGGCGTCAAACGCATCCCTTGAATCTACAATAACAAATAACCTATCTCGTAAAAATAGTAATGTCTCGTTATCCGTCGGTGAATGGTATCCACGAAAGCCTTCAAATGAGATAGCCAATTGGAAGGGCGGCAAGCACCGAACCCGTAAACACCGCCGTCGTAATTAGGCAACTCGTCCACCCATTTGTTTATAAACCTCTGTGAGCGAATCAAACGGAATCTTATTCGCTTCGCATAATTCACGGATACGCATTTTTCCGTTATAATGGCATACCCAAAATCCGGCGGTGAACATTACCTTTTTTCCGTAGACACGAATCTCTTCGGCTAGAAGTTGACCAGTCGTTGGCGGTACCTTAAAATCGGTATCTATATCGTCCAATTCTTCGTAGCAGCGTTGTTTCTCACCCTGCTGTACAAATCGGCAGACCGTGCCCGATAAATCCTTATATACGAGAATAGTTTCTATCCACGTATAATAGTCACAACCCATTTTTCTAAAGAGGGAGATTTTATATTTCATCGCGGACCGCCATAATTTCACAGGCACCGAACACCGGCGGCATATAGTTATAGATGTGCCACGAGTGGACACCGCTGCGACCGTAGCGCCAGGGTGCCGCCCAATCGGGGCGTGCCTCGCCGCCCATATATCCACTTGACGCAAACAGCAGAGAATCTTTGTAGCCGGCGCCAATAGATTCTAGAACGGGACGGAATCCACGGGTGCCGGTGTTGGGTTTGAGTTTACCGCTGACCAAATAGCCACACCAGACCACTTCAAAAATCCGTTCGTCGCCAGGAATCGCCCGCCGCCGAGTATTAACTACGACAACAACTTTACGTAACTCTGCTTCTATATCGGGACGCTTCTTCGTAATCCAGACGTCTATATGTTCGGACCGATTTATCGGTTTTGTAGACACGATTTGGGGCGGCGGATTGCCTTCACCCTCATTCATCATCCACTTACGAAATGACCGCTGCCACATGTCGCTAAACTGTATCCAATCCATTTTCTCGCAGCTGACCGAGCCAACAAAGTCTTTGGTCCGTGCCATAGCATACGTATCAGTTCGTAGGGCGGTGCTAAAAAACGGCATAGACGCAGTTTCACGTGCCCAAAGATGTGCTACGGGTATTTTCGACGACGTCCAACAATCCATCATTCCAATCATATAGCCGGCAATACCACGCGAACGCCACGACTTTTCCAAACAGAGCCCCTCAATGACTCGCATAGCACCGTGGTTGAGCATTGCCCCCGTAGAAAATTCGGTGTCTGAGCCCGAAAACGGCGTACTCACGATCGTAGCTACGAGGTTTCCCCCGCCGTCAAACGCTCCTAACACGACTATGGATGGGTCTTTCAAATATGCCGACACCCACGCCGGCTGGGCGTCCATGTACCAGTCGTCGCCGCCGTAGGAGGCGGTCCAAAATGCCGACAACGTACCTACATCATCTATTGTTAGACGTACAGGAGGTGATAGCCCCTCGGGTGTTTTCGGCTCCGCAGGAGGCTTTATCCGCAAAAAACTCCGCTGGGTGTGGTTGGTGAACCAAGTGTCAATCCAACGGGGTGCGGCGGACGTTTTTGACCAAAAGGGCATCTTACTCAAATAACACCCACTGTCCTTATATCACCACACGGCACTGGGGGCATTTGCGCTCACGGTCCCTCGCCGCCTTCAAACACGGCGTACAGTAGACGTGACCGCAGTGCGTCATCACAATTGTTTCGGCGGTCACCGCATCGTAGCAGATGGGACAGGTAATAGGTTTTTCAAGTGCCAACGACATTTCTAGATGCTGTTTAGCGATGTGCGGCGCAATGTCTACGGGGGCGGTGAGGACGGGTTCGGCAGCGATGCGCCGAGGGGGCGGGACAGCCGCTATTGCGGGGGCGGGTGGTGCTGTATGCGAGCCAAAACGGGTGAATCGTGCGGCACGAACCGCCTCACGGAACGCGTCAAACAACAGCTGGTTGTTGAGATCACTGGCAAAGTGAAACGGGACCATATTCGATGTTATAGCCGTGCTTTGATTCATACTTAGGACGGAAATATTGTTAACAAGCATAGTACGGTGTGTATCACATAGATGGTCATGTGAAGAGCCAGAGACAGAGCTCGCACTCGTACACTGAACATTTTGGCTAGACGGAATCGCGTAGCATGTTTGCGTTGTATCCGTTTCTAGATTGAGCAGCTCGTGGAGTTTGCGAGATGCCACCTCTTTACATTTCTGCGTCATGAGGTCTTTGTTGTATTTATCGTTTTCGGTCTTCACACGGGTCTTGAGAAGCGCTTCCTCTTGTTTCGCATTCGCATACTCTCGTTCGGTTCCTGGGGTCGGCGTAATCGTCATCAGGGCAAATGCCGTGCTGGTTCGGTCTGCCGCCTTCGTTAGTGCGGACATGTTGTCTGCTAGACGTGCCTCCTCTTTCGCCGTATCTACGGCGATGCGGGTACGATGGATTCCGCACACACCCTTGCCGGCGACTAAAGCCTCTTTTTCGCACGGTAAGTAATTTGTTTTGATTGCTTTACACTTTGGCATACTATCCTATTGTCCACCTCCGCTAGCCTCCGTCATTTTTTCTAAGTCCTGTCCGCCCTACCCCGCCTGCCCTACCCCGCCTGCCCCTAAAAATTGACCTCCGCCCCCGCCCCGCCCAAAACCACCAGCCCTCCTAGGATGACCACCCCCAGCCCTATTCTTCCAACAAATTCGCCGCTTTTCCTCTCCTCTAGTCCTACGACCTCACAGATGCCTACATTTATGTTAGACACCCAGGCGGCACCAAAGAATCCGAATCGGTGTAATCATGCTGACTGTAAAGTCAAACTAATGCTGAGTGATATGGCATGTAAGTGCGGATATCGGTTTTGTGGCAAACATCGGTACGCAGAAGAGCATCGGTGCTCTTTTGACTACCGACAGGCAGGTACAAAGAATCTCTCCACTTCCCTCGTAAAGTGTGTAGCATCGTCACTCAAAGAGGTTATTTAGCGTACAAAGCAGAATAGGTACTGATACTCATAGCCGATTGGCGTGAGGTCAATGAACTGTTTGTAGGTGAAGCCGTTCGCTTCCACTTCGGCGACCACTTCATCCATCTTGGGCATACGGAGATGGTGGATTTGGCGACGCATTTTTTTACTATCCTTGAAGCGGAACTCCTCACGGAACTCGCCACGATTGTCGTCTAAGGTGAAATCGGCTTCGTATTCAAACTTATCAAAGGTGACCTTGCTCCGGGTGACACGTTCCTTGGCGTATTTTTGTACGCTGAAAGCGACAAAGGGGGAGGCGGATTCTAAAATTGGGTCAAACTTCTCACGATTCACCAGGTGAATCACGAGACAACCGCCAGGCTGTAGCCAGTTAAAGATATTACGGAATACTTGGTCTTTGTCACGTAGATAATAATAGGTAAAATAGTACAGGGTGGCGAGATTGAACTCTCCAGCCGCGAATGAGCCGATGTTTTCCGCTTCTTTCACTCGGTAGTCGTTTTTAGGGAACTTCTTACGGGCAATAGAGACCATCGCATCCGAGGCGTCCATACCGACGACCTTGCCGACTCCCTCTTTACGGAATTCCTCTACATCCCCGCCGGTACCACAGCCAATGTCCAGGACCTCAATTGTTTTCGCTTCGGGTCGGTAGCCCTTCGCCCAAATGAGGGTGAGACCGACCTCCTGTTGCTGGCGCACGCTGCCGTCCACAATTGTATCGTAGATTTTGGAGTAGAATGTATCATAGAGTGTTTCATTTCCTAGAACTACAATGTTCGCTTCGGGCGAATCGTCGGGATTCGCAAATGCTTCTATATCGTCTAGTTCAGTTCGGCGATTTCCTACCATCATCCACCGAATATAGAGATAGTTCGCCAGGAGTATAGAGATAATCACCACCAAAACTACTTGGATAGTATCAAGAGCATCTATGCCGCCACCAAACCACTTGCTGGTCATTCCTATTAGATGTTCTCAAATTACGCCATGCCAGTGCGTACGCAATTCGCCGCTAGATTTCGCAACTTACTATAAGATATGGAGCCGAAAGCTACAAATAAACATACTCTGTGCGGATATGCGTGGGGAGATGTTGTCAATTCGCTGGTGAAGGCGATTGGGGCAGGTGATATGGTACGCTCCCAGCGTTGGGCAGCAGAGCTTGTATGCTCTGAGCAGGGTCTGGGAAAATTGGAGGCGGCGCTGCTCAATGCGTGGGCGACCCATGTGGCATCCAATAATCCGGCATGGTGTATGCAGTGGGTTCATTCGGCGACGCAAATACGTGCGCTGTGGGCAAGAAGTGGCGAATCTACGAAGGCGATACGAAATACGCCGCAGGTACGACAGCACGTAGCCGAAGCGGTTACATCCCTGGTGTTATCGGAAAAGAAGCAGTTGCCGAAATTGCCGACGGCGGAGGACTGTTTTCGTGACGCCGAGGCGATGCGTACCCGATTTCGGACAGGTCAGGGGGTGGTAGATCAATTGAGTTGCCGGCGAACCTGGGCGGCGGGTATTGAAAGCAATGACTTGCGAATGATTGGCAACGAGTTTGAGGCGGCGTGTCGTGCTACGAATCTTAATCGCGCACTTTTTTGGGTGATTTGGTTCATTACACTGGATAGCCAGACAGAGCAGCCAACGGTGAAAGAGCGTGGACCGAGCTACCTGACCCCCAAACAACGAAAGAGTGTATTATGGTTTTTGGTTGATGTGATGAAGGATTTGGCAAATGATGTAGCGTTTTTGTCTACAGATGAACGGGCGGGTATTTTCAATTCCGTGGCGATGATGTGGAATAAGTTGGGAGCGAAGGGTCGACGGGATTGCCTGGCATCTCTAACAATGATGTTATGTGAGCATATCGCCCGCCGATCTACGCCGCGACTCACGGCGGGACCGAATATTCCGTCGTATGACGCGATTAAGTCGCAGAATTCGGGCATTGATAATGTGTATACGGCAATAGCGGAAGAGGCGCGTAAGTTTATGTTAGAGGCGCCGAAGATTAATGGGTTGGTGGAGGATGCGGCGGCGAAGGCGGCGGCGAAGTTGTCGGCGGTGGATAAGATGGCGTTGGCGTACGCACTCCTTTCGGGAGCGGGCGGTAAAAAATAAATGACCCGCCACGCTAGAATGGCGGCACAGATTACAACAAAGCCGGTTTTTAATCCGAAGATTACGCAATTTTTGGAGAGTATGAAATCTTCATTTTCGGGGGTGGCGTCTGGAGTACGGTCGTATACGATTGATATCCCAGACTCTGGATTTCCGTGGTGGGGACTTCTGGCGATTTCGGTTCTAGCAATTGCCGTCGTCGCCTGGTTTATAAACTATCGTATGTATCTGGAGACGCCGTATAATATTGCGCGAATTATTCGTGATAATGTGAAGGCGGCGGACCATTATAGCGTGGACAATCCGAGCCGCAAGGGATTGGCGGATTTGTATAACAGTCTCGTGAGCCAGGGCTACGCAGAGGAGAATCTAGGATTTACGAATTTCTACGTGAGCACGGTGAATGCGTCGGGTATTTTCTTCCCTTCGGTCAACGGTGTAGTGGCAACAGATGCCGTAAAATTGGCGGTGGACGGCGGTGCGCGGGCGTTCGTCTTTGATATATGGCCGGATGTAGAGCCAGGGGGCGATTTTGGACCGACGATTCAGGTGATTGAGGCGGGTAGTATGTGGCGCCGTACCACACTCAATGCGCTGCCGTTCGTGCTAGTTCTTCAAACCCTTGTTGCCGAAGCACTTCAAACGCCAACCAATCCCGGTCATCAAGACCCGCTTATACTCTATTTACGTTTCCGCGGCAACCCTCGGGCGGTGACGTTTGATAAGACCGCCGACGCACTTCAATCGGTCATTACGCCATATCGTATGGATTTGGCGTTCAATAATTGCCGCGGCGCCGACCGTCTCTTCAAGGTGCCGATTGACCAGCTCTTTTCCAAAGTAGTCGTCGTATCAAATGTTCGAGGCTCAGGACGGTTTATGGATTTCGTCAATTTCTCTACAAAAGACGGTATCCAGTTGGAGTATCCTGCGGGACAATTACAGACGATTTCGGGGGACCAGGCGGCGGAGGCGAAGAAGAAGATTTTGATGAATCCGACATTTGTCGCACCGCTGAGCGAGGACCCGTTGGCGGCGTCAAACGACTATTCGGTGAGTGCGGCGCAGGCGTTGGGCATTCATTTTGTAGCCGTGAATTTCTGGGGCGGTGCCAAAGATGCGACTCTCAAATCGTATATGAATATGTTTGAAACGTATAGTTTTGCGTTGAAACCGGCGGCACTCCAATACACTATTACACATTTGGAGCCTCCTAAGATGCCACCGAACTACGATTGGGGTGATCATACAACGGGACAGGCGGGCAAGCCACGAACACCACCGGATATTAAGCCTCCAGTGTAAAAACTCGCAAAATTTGACAACATTGTTTGTAATTCTCAAATTGTAAACAATGTTTCGCCGATTCTTTCGTATATTCGCAACAACGGAGCCTTCGCTGCTAGGGCGATGGTCGCTTACAGATATGAAAAAGAATAATATTAAGATTGATTGGGCAAATGTTGACCATTGTGGCACTTGTAGTTATGAACCAATCAAGAAAGAGAATGATGAAAAGAAAATAGTTGTGGTCAAACCAATGACAAAGTGATTGCGGACTCTATTTCGTCTAATTTATAGGTACGAATGCCGGTCCACCACTGGTGAGTTCCGCACATTGTACGAATGAAACAGAATTCTCCAAAAAATGCTGTAGACTCCTCTAAGTCTGGCGTTTTGAAGTGTAGTTTTTGAACGGCGTCACTGATAAAACAATCTTGTGCTTTTTGAATTGGAAAATTCAAAGAACACACATGCTTCATTAGAGAGCGTTTGCGGTATGAGAGTCCGCCGCCACCAGGCGCAGTAGGCATCCACGGCCATTTGGATGCGATATAGTCGTAATTCGTCAAGTTAGGCGGTAGAGGTTTGGTCAAATAGGTATCGGTCTCCATCATGAGCAAGTGCTCTTCAAAGAACATATCCCAGAAATGGTCCTGTTGGAGAACTGTATTATACTCGGTTTTTCCCTCTTCGGGCGTGCCGATGCCTTTAAAAAACGGAATGATTCGCACCGACTCTGCTTGCTTGCCCACACAGGCTCTCACAAACTCTTGGTTCGTATCACTACAAATGACGGTTATACTCCATCCGCGGGCGTAGTAGGCGGCGTTTTGTAGACAGAATTTGAGATTAGGATGACAGCGACGTTCAACGAGGACAACGGTTTTATCCACATATTTTGGAATTGTACATGTATCCCAATGCTTTTGGAATTCTGCCCCGTAAATACGATTGAGCGCACCGAATATGTGAGGCTCTAAGTCCATTCGGCAAGTATGTAGAAACTCGCCCTCGGTTTTGTATTTACGAGAGGCTATCTCTTTGAAAGCATTGAATATAACTAAAGTTTCGTCATATTTGACAGACATTCTGTATAATATGATGAAAGAACGGTTTAGATTAACGGTGTCTTCGTGTAGCCCGCTTTTTACGAAAAGTTTTACGCTTGCGAGTCGCAGGTGTCGCAACGGTATTAGTACTACGTGGTAGTTTACATTGTGCGTCGGTTGCTTCAACAAAGAATGGCTCGTTCACGTCTATCGCTATGGTTTCGTTCTCTCCACCACGCTGTCTGCGGCGAGTACGACGACCACCTGACTGAACGTAAAATCTACGATTAAAGCGATTTTTATAGATGTTGTAGATTTTTTCAAAATGAGTGATATCTTCGTCTGTAATTTCAGGATATTGAGTTGCTTTTTCTTTCAACGTTTTAATAATAAAAGCAACCTCTTGCGGATGAATTTGCGCATCACAGACTGGAAAGTTCCAACACATACCGAAACGTTCATCCTTGTAACCAGCGTTTTGTCGTTCTAGTAATTCAAAGAAGTTCTTTACACTGATATACTCACCTTCATGTCTATTAATTTCGCCGTTTCTTTTCTTATGTTTAAATTGAAGAACAGGTCGTTCATCTTCTAAACTGGTTACATTATAACCTTCTTCTAAAATATCTGGAAGTAGAATATCAGCACCTGAACCAATATTGTATGGAATATTTGGGTATATTAAATTATTGTTATTGTTCGTTTCAGGAATAGGAGCGGGTTGAATAGGAAATTCACTCGTAGGAAGATTAAATCGCTTTTCGGCAAGTAGGGTTTCCAATCGTGCCTTCTCTTCTGGAGTAATATTGAGGACCGAATCCCAAACTTGAGTTATCATTTGATGTTTGGCGTCTTTTAATGTCATTTGACCCGCCTGAGGCATAAGTTCTTTCGCAACGGAACGGATTTTTTGGAAACGCATGAATTTTTCTAAAAGCATACCACCCCCGTAGGGTATACAGTCGTTAGAGAAAGGGTTGGCGCCACGACCAGGAACAATTAAATCGGTACGAGGACCGTCGGCGGGTCCAAGGGCGTGATGGGCGGGAACAATTTCATTAAAACCAGGTCGGCGGTGATCTTGACAAATTCGTCCGCATAAAGTACACCACCAGATATTATTGAATCTATCTTTGTATTTATTGTATAAATCTTGGGAATAAGGAGTTTGTAAATCTGGGCACTTATGATGCATATACATACATCCATCTTCACGGCGCACATATGACAAGCATACAGGGCAACAGGAGAAATTCTTCGCTTCATTCGGCTCATCGGAAAAAATAGCTTCCATAAGTGATAAATCGGATTGAGTAAATCCACGCCACATAGGTTCTCCTTCCTCTTTATTAAACCAGGCTTTGAACTCCTTGGGACCTAAGATATAATGAATTTCGCTTAGTGTAAGTTTTTTCCCGCAATCTTTCCAATAGCAAGGAATATTATCTTTAGGGAATTTTTTGTATCGTCGCAAATGTTCTTTTAACATATCAGCCGAAATACCGGCATTTAGCGGATGAGCATGAATGTCGTATACTCGGCTCCACGAATCAGAGAATTGTAAAGGACGCTCATTGATTCGTATACTTTTATCAACAAGTACGCTGACATAAAGATTAAGAACTTCTGGAGTCATGTATAAACTATAATCACGGTCATCAAAAATTTGTAAAAGTCCTTTATGTTTATAATAAAATGTTCCAAGTGTAAAACCGCTATTTACTTTTCGTTGAATCATAATATCTCTATCATAATTTCTATAGTTCAAAGGAATCATTTGATTTTCTAAAAATTTATTCATAGCTAAATGGAAACTTAATTGAGGTTGATTTTTCCAATTGATGTCTGGATAAAACGATTTCATAAAGAGAACTGCCAGCGCTTCCCTGTTTCGCTCGTTTTCATAATCTTCAGAGTCGTATCCAGTATCTTGATAGTTTTCCCAAAATCGTTTTGTTAAAATTGTTTTATAACCATATTTCTTTTTGGTGACAATATGTAAACCGGCTTCATTTTCAGATGTAAAATAAGGAAAGTTTTGTGCTAACGGAACAAATATATTATTTGATGGAGTCTGCGAGTCAGGAATTGAGGGATTATATTTTACAATTGCGCTAAATGGCAGATTATACGATTGAGAGAGCCATTTTGTAGCAACTGACGCATACCATTTGTTCCAGAATTCAGGTTTATTTTTACGTGATCTAAAACGATTCTCTCCTTTTTTACAAAAGTAGTCATCGGTTGGCAAAAGTTCAAAATTTTCCGCCATTCCCTCAACTGAAATGGAGAATCCACGCTTCATATATTTTTGTAAGCGAGTACGGATAAATTTATTACCTCTCATGAGTGATATAACATAATCAGACTGGAGTGTACCCTTCTTTTCACGAATATGCTGCGGGTGAGTGGCATAAACCTTTACTCCATTGTACCAAATCTGGCATATTGTCAAATCAAAATTTGTTACAACTTGTTGGACGCTACGACGGTGACGTACCGACATAACATCTATCTCTTTAATTGCGCCGACGCCGATTGCGGGTAAAACTTTGAATGTATGGACGCGACGAATTCCGTTTTTACGAAGGAACGATTCGCAGTAATTACTAGCGGGCAATACTTTAACGTCTGCTGCGTCACGGTCACTAATAATTGGAGTTTCTTCATTCGTAAAAAGTCCGTCAATCAATCGGGGAGTGCTGCGGACAGGCGCATAAATATCAAGGTCGTTCACTTCGGGCGCAAAAGATGATGTATTTCTTCCTGGTAATTTCTCAACATTCCACGGAGAGACAGCACGTAAGATGGAACCACCAGCAATTACAGCACCGGTCTCTTGGAGCAATGCGTCCAAAGCAGCCATTTTACCCGCTCCTAACTTTTCAGAAAGCATAGCACGAACGGGCTCTACCCATTCGGCTATCTCTTCAAAGGAGGCAACGGCAGGCAAAGTATCTTGAACCGCCGGTACGGGTACAGGTGGTGCAACAATCATAGACATCCTTATTAAAACCGAATATTTTTAGAATTTATTTCTTGACGGAAGTGATATACCATAAATCCGATGTAAGCGAAGAATTCGACAAATACGCATAGGAAATGAAGCCGTATCCGCCTGCGCCCCAACCGCTACCCCAACTATTTCGGAAGATAAACCACTGATGGGCGTCGTCGTAGCCGACGGCAACCACGGCGTGTCCGCCGAGTATATAATCGTGCGAAGAAGGCATTGGTATGATACCGGTCGCCGTTGCCGAATTACTTTCAAACGACGAATAGACCGTAAATCCGAAGACGAAGGGATAGCCTTGGGACAACGCCTGCTTCATCGTCGCCAGCACAGGTGGTATATTTTGTGCTGTAATTACTTTGTCAGAAAGCGCAGCCGTATAACAAGCCGTCGTAGGTTTTGTAGCATATTTATTGATGAGATACGGCCAGAGCGATTCGGCACAAACACCGTACGTTTTAAGAGCGGTAATACCATCGTGTAGATAGGCACCGGCATCGTATTTAACATCATTTTCAATAACCCGCTCATTATAGTATAAGAAGAGACGTGAGCCGGTAAATCCAGGGGCATCAAATGCGAACGCTCCACAGAGTGCGTTGGCGGTACAACTACCGAGGGCACCCTGATCATAGACAGCGGGGAACCGAGAGCGTAAATCTACGGAGGCAGAAAGGGTTGGCGGTGCCGCAGGTAGACTTACATAGCTTAGAGTCTCTGTTGGAACACGAGTTACTTTGAGATTATAGAGATACTTGCCGCCGTTTGGGTTCAACGCAGCGATTCTACTCAGACGAATAGGACGTGGCACTCTTGAAAGTGGACCAGATGTGACTATTGCTGTAGTTGGTGTTGGTGTTTGTGCCGGTGCCGATACAGCCGCACCGGTTTCAGCAAGAATAGATGGTACGGGAAATGAAGCAGGAGTCGCACGAGGTGGAGGACGGATAGGATTAGATGGTTTATTATTAATAGACGGAGGCGGAACAATGCCATGACGAGCAGCACGATCAGTCGCTATTTTAAGAATCCAATCTGGAATCGGAGTACCTGTACTCATTATATTTGGGCAAAAGAAAAAAACCTACAATATAGGTAAATGTCGTTCATCTATACGACTTATAAACCCCATCATTACAACGCCATAGAAAAATTAGGTAGTGAGACATTTGATACTACATACGAAGACGAATTCCGTACCGCACTGAGAGATACCGACCCAGAATCCATTGTTGTGCTCAACCGCCGACAAGTGATAGGGTTCGCACTACTTAGGCATACACGTCTGTTTCGGCATCTGGACGCCATAGAACTTGCCTATTTAGTTGTCCACCCCGATTTTCAAGGGCAAAAAATTGGCTCAACTCTGTTACAAAAAGTAAAAGAGATGAGCGACGCAGTCGTATTAGAAGTGAGTTACGATAATCCAAACGCCGAGCGTCTGTATAAACGCCAAGGATTTGAACCGTGGCGGCATCTTTATACAAAGGCAAACGGAGGATATTTAATGGGCTGGTCTAAACAGCGGCACGAACGGATCCTTCGGCTAAGGTCACATCAATCTCCACCACAGGATGGAACAGAGGCTCCGTTGACGACCCATCGCCCGTAAAACGATAGCAGGCGTAGCCGCCGTTTTCGGTGGAGTTGAGTTCGCAATCCACCGCCGACTTCTTCATAACGTCCAAAATGGAATCGCTCAGTTTCTTCTTGGACATTAACAGGCGAAAAATAGACTGATCCGTTGTATCAGCACCGTCAATATTTACAATTGTCTCGTCGACCAGGCGCTCTTTGATTTGACGGTCCGCAAATTTCATCACGTAGGTGAAAATATCCACGGTACGCTCCTCAGGCGGTAAGTCCATGTGCGAGCAAATACGAATCGCACGACCCTTCACCTGGTCAAGACGGACGTAGTTCCAGTAGGGCTCCATAATGTGGACCTGGCGGACATTGGCAAGCGAGATACCCTCGGCACCCGATTGGGTAATCATAATCACCTTAATAATCTCACCGTGAAGATTGCTCTCGGAACCCGTGAGTTCTTTGACCTGTGCCGCTAACGTGCCTGGTACGCGACCCCATTTGCCGTTGAAAATCGCCAACATGATGTTACGCTTCGCACGCTCTTCATCGCCGGTATACGTAACATAGCGCAGCCCTGAGCCCGCGCCGGCGGCAATCGTTTCAGGCGACAGCGCCCAGTCGCCGCTTGCCGTTTTTACAATGTCAAACTTCGTATATTTTTGTTGGAATTCCAGGGCAACCGAAAAGAGACCGACACCCTCAAGGGTTTTGAAATTGGAATACACCAGGGCGGGTCCCTGGGACAGCATCAAACGGTCCAGAATCGCCTGGAATTTGGGAGAAATGGTTGGAAGTGCCTGAGGTGAAAAGTATTCGGCAGCGCGGCTACGTAACATCGCAACGGCGGACGTGAGTGCTTCGGCGTAGGTAGCAGGAGGTAAGGCGTTTGCGGTATTTTCGGCGACACCGGCGGCAGCCGCGGTCTCTTCGGCGTCCGTTGGTGTGCCGGCGGCGTCCTCACTGGTCATTTCGGCACGCTCAGCGGCTTCATCCACCGCTTCGGCGACTTTCTCCACCTCGGTCACCTCGTCTTCGGAGTTGAGCACTTCATCGTCGGTCACGACGGTCTCCTTCTTTCGTCCAATCATTTTGAGAACATCGCGATAATCGGCGGGAATAGGACGTTCGTAATCGGCGGGAAATACGAAGTTACAGGCGGCACGTGAGAAAATCTTGAACGTTGAGTTGATATTTTTAGAGATTTGGGCATACGTACTATCGGTGCCGGGCTTCTTCTCCTTACGAGCACGTACCTCTTTATCTATTTCGGGTTTACGCTGCTCGGTATATTTTTTGAGTTGTAGGTCGCTCATATCCAACATAACGACCTCGTCGCGATTGACGGTCGCCATCAAGTCCGCCTTGCCGCCCTTGTAGTAGGAAATGAGTCCAGAAAGGCGAGCCATGAGCGGTAATTGGAGACGTGGCTTAATGACCAATTGTTCGGTGTCAACGAAGAGTTCACGGAACGGTTTTTCGGTATCTGGTAGACGGGGGACCGATTTGTAAGTGACGGCGGCGAATGAGGTAACACCGGCGGATGCGAGGTCCGCCTTGACGCGTTCAAACCACGCCTCCACATTGCGCTCACGATTCACCTCATCGCTCATCTGGGCAACCGCTTCGTGACGAATGAAACCGCGGAATGCGCCGGTTTCGGGGTCAATCACTTTACGGCAGCCGCTGGGTACGGGCGTAATACGGATAGTAGAGGCAGAGATTTCGGGGCGGGGTATCACTTCGGCGAAATCCACTTCAGGGTGGGCGTCCAACAGTCGTTTAATCTGGACACGCTTATCCAAACCGGATGTATTCACTTCTACCATACGAGTATCACCGGCGAGTACATTCGCCAGAATCGCCACTTCTTGTGGGAAATTAATAATAGGTGTCGCCGATAGGGCAATAATTTTACAACCGACGGCGCCCGCAAGCATACGATACAGTAAATACGAAATACGGTACTTTTTGCCGACCGAGCAGAATTTAGGCATATATTGGACGAGGTCACGGGGTTCGTCCTTGTAGGTTAGATCCAGTGCCGAGTTATTAATTGTACGAATCAAGTTATGGACCTCTTCTATTACAATGGTCGCACCGTCAAACATTGTAGGGTGATTACACGCCCAATCACGCACAGTACGCTCTAACAAACCGTTGTAGTGGATGAACTGAATACGGTAGTCCATATGGGCGACGATTTGTTCGGTAATCGCACGACGGTCATCGGGCGACAATGAATCAAAATTGGGCTTTTTGGCGCGTGCGGGATCGGGTACCCAGCCGCCGCCACGTTTACTCACCCAGCCCACCGGCAGACCTACAACTTTTGTTAGAAAGCTTAGTTCGGCAGAGGGTACCTTAGGATTCGCAACGGGGAGAAATGTCCAGTAGTTGTTTGTACGAAAGACGAATGGTCCGCATTTTGTGATTTCATCACGGTAGTTAGGAGAGAGAGTTGCGGGTGTCATTACATAGACCGGTTTCTGACCGGCTTGCCAGAGTGCTTCCAAGCCGGCGATAGAGGTACATGTCTTACCTGAGCCGAGACCGTGATAGACAAGAACACCACGGTAGGGCGAGGGTCGTTGAATGTAATCACGGACAAATTGCTGATAGGCAAACGCTTTTACCTGGGTTTTGGAGGCAGCAGCCGCCTCTGCGCACGCATTCGGATTTGGTACGGAAGAAATAGGAGGAAGTTGATAACGACGGTACGATTGGATGATGAAGTTTTTGAAAGCACGACGATTGGCGGGCATAAAAGCGTCTGGTGCGACTTTGACTTCGCTTTTATCGGTCTTTTCGGTGAGACGTGCTGAGAGTTCGATAAGAGCGTCGGATGGTGGGGGTGCGGCAGTGACTGCGGGTGTAGAAGTAGCGGCAACAGCAGGCACAGGCTCTTTGGAGACAGATGTCGCAGCCGTACGAGGTGCTCTTGGTTTTGCCGTTGTAGCCGCAGTAGGAACAGTAGAAACAGTCACCGCAGCAGGAGTTGTAGCAGGAGCAGCAGTAGGTACAATATCGGCGGTTCCACCAGGTGCCCCGCTCACTCCGACGCCGGTGCCTATTTCGGTAGCCGCCATTTCAGCTGGCGCCGCCGCAGTAAGAGATTCCTGTAATTCATATATGGATGGAGGTGGGTCGGCTTTACGAATCTTCGCAGCTGCGATAGGAGATACAAACCGGGGTGGACCCCTTGGTCCATTAGGACCCCTTGGTCCATTAGGACCTCTTGGTTTACCAGCAGACGACATAGTATATCCTTAACTTATTTCATTAAAATAAAACCAGAGATATGACTAGGATGGAGAGGAAGCCGTTAGAACGTAAAAATAGTGCTATATTTGATATGAATGCTGCAGTATCTCAATCACCGGCAATGGTGGGACAATCGCCTACAGCGCCGACCCAAAATCTAGATTTACGAAAAAGTTATGGTACGAATTGGACGAAAGCGAATGTATCCGTGCTCTTTGAGTGGGTCACCATTGCGGCATATAATATACGATGTTTGGAACTAGCAATCGTGTATTATCGTAGAAAAATCCGTGCGAACACAATCTTAGGTCTTGTTTTATCGACATTATCAGGAACGATTGCCTCGGCTCAAGCCGGTTTTCCGAATAGTGTTACAATAAATCTTACTATAATTTTGAATACACTCTTTATTATTATGAGTTTTAGCATAGCAATTATGACAGGTTACATTAAAATTTATCAAATTCAAGAAAATCTAGAATCAAATATTAAGGCAAAACAAGAATGGATTTCATTCAGTGCCGATATAGCATCAGAACTTCAACTACCAGTTGAACTTCGTAAAGACGCCCTGTGGATGATTATCAAAAATAAAGGTACGTATCTTGATTTACTCAAAACAAATCTAGAAATACCAGAATATATTACAAAACAGGCACAAATTGATTTAAAAACGGAGACGAAATTGAATATGGATGTCAGTAGTCTTCCGCGAATTCTTATTGATATTGGTGTTCAAGAAATGCGGGATATTAGTATTGATGTGAAAGAGGATCGTATTAGTTCCGTTGCGAAGAAACAGTTAACACATTTTGTGACGCAGCCTCCCAATGCAAAAGCGTGGACGAAAACGTCAAAATTAGAGTCTATTTTGGAATCCAATACCCACGAATTGGAGAATGAGATGGAGAATACACCAGAGAAACCGAGTGAATCCTCACTTGGCAGTGTAAAAAGCAACCATCAAATCGTTACAATAGATATGAACGATTCGCCTACTCATCCTCATTTAGAAGTACGCCCAGCTTGACAAGGGCACGACGACTCGCCTCCTGCTCGGCGACCTTCTTATTACGGGCTACAGCAGTAGCAACGACAGAGCCATCGGGTGCCAACACTCCCATGGTGAACGTACGGTCGTGAAGCGGTCCCTCCACGAGCACTTCTTTGTACTTGGGCGGCGAATGATAGGTTGCCTGATAATATTTGAGAAGTTGGTCTTTGAAGTTATTATCTTCACTAATCAATGCCACAAAGTCTACCTGGGTTTCAAACAAGTTGATGAGCCAGGTGCGGACGCGCATAAATGCTGCGCCAGGATTTTGGTCCACGAGGTCTAGATACATCGCACCGCACCATGCCTCCAACATGCTGCCGAGGATGCGGAGATTGTGGCGACCGTTACAAACGTCCTCTACGTGGCGGCTGAGGACAATCCAGCGTTGGAAGCCGATTTTGAGGGCGAGCTCACCGAGTTGTTTGTTATTGACGAGTCGCGTTCGCAGACGCGTGAGGAAGCCCTCGTCCTGGTCTGGGTAGCGCTCGTGGAGATAGAGGGCAATCACGCAACCGAGCAGCGAATCGCCGACGAATTCAATCGCTTCATTGTCCGCTTCGGCGAGCGGCATACATCCTTCGGGCTTAGGGGCAACGATGACGGGTTCACCGGCGTCTTTGCCGCTCGTGACGGGTCCTTCGGGTCGGTCCACGTAGGAGCTGTGAATACAGGCTTGACGGAAGAGGTCCCAGCGGCGGGGTTTCTCTTTGATGCCGTAGGCACGAAGGATAGCAAGAATCTCAGCATCCGGTATGCGCCGGTTAGTGAGATTCCAGGGATTGTAGACTTTTGGCTCGTCGGATGCCGCCATAACGACGAGATGGGGTGAGGAGGGTTCACTCATATTGATATGTCTACTTATTACGCCGAGACTTTAGGCGGTTCATTTTTCTTGTCTTTACCACCGCCGCTCCCTTGCGTCGCCGTGTACTACCGCCGCCCTTCTTCTTCATCAAGTAATAGGCACCGATGGCGAGCGGCACGGGACCGACGGGACCTTCTACGATGCTTTCAGCGACGCCAAACATTCCTTTACTGCTCCAGGCATACGCAAAGAAACCGGGCTCGCGGGTTTTTATATAGTAGTACAATCCGCCGCTTACATTGAATATTGACGAGGTGTCGTCCCAGCAGGCGGGCACGCTTTTACCGAGAGTGACCGCACCGAGACCCTGTAACATGCGACCGCCCCGTTCATCGCGCATATATTTTTGGATATCTCGGCAGCGGCATAAGATAGGAACGCCGTCTACCGATTCGGGCGGCGTAAAGGCTTGACCACCGATAAACGATTTTGTAAACTGTTTACGGTAAGGTCCCCATACCTCACCGGGATAACCGGGCAAAGAGAAGGCGTATTTTAAATTATTATCGTTCTCAAACTGTGGAATCGTGTTGCCGAGCGGTTTTTTGACAACATCAGGACCCGATACGATGGGGTCGGTCGCCCAACGGTAGCCGGTTTTGATGTCGCTGACCCAGTGACCGACAGCCGCCGGCTCATTCTGCTGCTTTTTGAGGTTTGCCTCTATACTACTGGCGGACTGTCCCATCCCTTACTATGTGCTGCCATATATTTCCGCCCGTAAGTCTTTGTTAAGCCAATCGTCGTACGAGCCCGCATCAAACTCGTAAATAATATCAATAAGTGAGTCCTTATCTGCCTTGTTAAAAAACGCAGAATTATGCTCAAGTAGAGGTTTAATCACCTCCTTGCGATGTGCGTTGAGACGAATGCCGTCTCCATACATATAAAGAGACTTATTCCCATCTGCGTCCAATACAACAATATGTAAGCCATAATACTGCCGCGATTCGTACGTGGTTTCAATATATACAATATCACCGACCAGTATACTCGCATCCGTTTTAACTTTTTTAATCATAGCATTTTGATAGTATTCGTGAAGTTCACGGAAACGATGCTTACGTAACGCCTCGCACCATACGCCGGCAGCGAACCGTTTACCTTGAATCTCCGCCGCCAAAGGTTCATATTTACTCAAAAAGTACTCTTTGGGTTTCATCTCGTGAGCTTTCGCCTCCATGCGGAATAGGGCAAACATCTCATTTATGTGGTTCTTATATTGATATAAGTCGGATTCGTCTCCAAGTGCGTGGTAGACCGATTGCGTATGAGCGGTGAATTTACGTTCGCCAAATGTCGGCAATGTAAATGTAAACGTAGTCATATAAATCTAACAGTATAGAGTAATATAAAGTTTAGACCGCTGTAGTCTACGGTATTTATATAGTAAATTTTCTGTTGGGTTCAAGTAAGGCGTATAATGGCGGCTCAGCAGCAACAGCAGCCCGACTATTGGTCAATGACGAATAAAGAACTTATTATAATGTGTAAGAAATTCAGCATTCACCGATGGAGCGGGAAACGTAAAAAGGATTTGATTGCGATGATAAAAGCGGCGATTCCACCGCCTTCGTCGCTAGCACCAATCCAAGAAGAGCCGCACCCTCATGCGCCGACTCCCGTACCTACGCCGCTACCAACCCGACCACATTCACCAGAGCCGTATGAATTTCTAGACGAAACACTCCTTGAGCACGCAAATAGGGCACGGGCGTTCTTGCCGAAATCACCTACAAACGAAGATGAGCCGCCTCAGGATCAAGAATGGAGCGCCGTCCAGACAACACCGGCAACGGAGGGACCAATTGTCCGCTTGCCGGTAGGAATGGCGGCAATGTCGGCAGCCGACATTGACATGAGTTTACACATTGAATTTTGAGTTGCGGCGGCGAGAGCCGTTACGGCGGCACCACCGAGTCCAGGAATCGTTGAGAGCATCGCTACAAAAATACGCTCGGGCGTCTTATTGTCCGCCTTTTTGATGTGGACCGCTTCGGTATAGACGGCAGCCGCCCCTGCGGCGGTTTCCGCCAGACCGCCACGAAAGACGGCAGGGTCGGCAGCGAGCATCTTCGCAATCCGGCGCACAAACGACATTGTTTCGTCTACTTTGCTCACCTGGAACACTGGCATCGTATAGCGGAATTGGAGGCGTACGAGCGTTTGTTGGAGGTGGACTTCGGTGAAGGAGCCACGGCACCAGGAATTGGACAAGTTCGGTGTCCAGTACGGTGCCTCTACGATGTAACCCACGCTGGTTCCGAGTCCGCGTTGGGCGAGCAGGCGCGTCCGCTGCTCCCGATAACGTCCATCCTTTTGTGAGGAACCCAGGTCGTCCACTCGCTTCCGTTCAAGTGTGACGAGCGGGGCACCACTGATATCCTTCAGGTAAAATGAGATATCCCCGATATCGAGGTTCCGCTTTTCCGCAATCCAGCCTTCATTGCCGCTCATATCGGTGTAGGGCGCACATAAAGCCCAGAGATCTGTCTCCCGTGTATCAATGACAACCCGAATCATTTGATTATTTCTTCTGTCCTCAACTCTCTGCGGTTGTTTAAATGAAAGTTTTTCTTTGTAAAGAGTGGGCGGAAGGAACTGGATGAATAGGGAGCGTCATATAGGGCTGGGGTCGGACTGGCAAAATATGGAGATGTATCTCATATATAAATGGCATAGGGATGCCATTTATAAATATATATAATGAATCCGTTCTATAAATATTAATAGTCTTTATTCGGGTTAATCCGCCTTCTCTCTCTCTAGGGGGCATCCTCCGCTTGGATTTTCCGACGGAATAAAGAATAATAATAAAATTACCGCATCTTTGCGGTTCACTCTTTCTGTTTCCTTGTTTCAACTTTCCATTCTATGGAAAACTGAAATAAATAGTATAGATTTAACGGCGTTCTCGCTTCGCTTGGCGAGTAGAACGCCTCTTATTCGCTTTACGTGACTTGCGCGACTTACGTACTTTACGTCCTCGGCGGCGCAACGTTTTACGCATAAAAAATGGCGGGGTGGTCCGCATCGCGGGCACCACACGGCGAGCCACCGTACCGGCGGGTAGAATATACGACGGATCGTCCAGACGGGCGTTAATATCTTCAACAAGTCCACCGCCGTTTTGTGCCATTACTACATCTTCATCATAAATAAAGAATTGGCGGGCTCCACCAGGTGACTGGTCGTTCATACTAGCAAGTGGAGCACGTAAGTAGCCTACGCCGAATTGAACGGGTATCCACTGGTCTTCTTCATATTCTGTATCAGGATCTTGACTAAAGCCTACTGTCCTACGTTTGTATACAAGATCCCCGTTTACTCTATTATTTAATTTATTCGTCACACGTACAATATAATCCTCAAAAAAGTTACCATTTTTGAAATAGTAGTATTTTCCTTCAACAATATTGGGAAAATCTACCTCATGATAGTGCTCTAAATTGCCCCACTGAGGGCTATTGGGAGCATGGTCCAGTGCGTCTTGCTTGTCCATTCCTATTTATGCTATAGTTTAATACCACGCTTTTGTCGCCGCTGTCGGCGCAAACATACGCTCTAGGTCAGGCGTCCATTTACGGAAATCGTTGTATTCCCAGATACGATTGCTGTCCTTGTCGACGACACCACCCTTGTCAAAGAAGGGGTCATTACGCATTTGGTCGCTAATCTGGATGGACGCTTTGGGGTCACGGGGCTGATCGCCTAGACCGGCAGTCGTGGCAAGTCCAATCGTCTTCGCATCCTCAAAGCGCTCCTTACGTGTCTTTGGGATGAGTTCGGTGACCGCATACTGACCTTCATCGGTCTTGGTGATGACTGGTACCCAGTTCGGATCATTTTCGTATAACTTATTGACCATATTTGCCACCTGCTCGGTTTCGGAATCTATAACGTGCTCGGAGATATCAGTAGGGCGGTAGGAAGCGAGAATCTTCTGCTCACGCATGTTTTCCGCTTCTACATCGGGAGGCATTACGTTCTTGCCGTCTACAGTGTTGAAGAAAGCGCCAGACTTAGGGTCTTTCCAGTAGTTATCCATCCGTCCTGCTATGAATGTATCTTCTTTTTCTGCGCGCTCTTCGGAATTGAACGGCAGGTTCGCCCAATCTAGATTGTACTTCTCCATCAATTCATTCTTGGATTGTTTGGAAATTGTATTACGGGCTTGGTCTTCCGTCTGGAAGACACGAGTGTATTCGTAGTCATCAATATCATTGATAGGTGTCTTGGCAGAGGTCTCTTCGCCGTTTGCCGCCGTGTTGAGAACATCGCGGGTGGTGCCCTCAAGGTCAAACGATTTAGGGGAGCCGGCACCGACACCCTGTCCGCCGATGAGACCGAAGACGGGCTCACGGTCATCGGTCACCTTGGGAGGAATACACTGGGAGCCGTTGGAATAGAGTCCGTTGAGGTACGTGATATAGTCGGACATTGTGTAGAAGGTTTGACCACTGGGAACGACGGAAATACGACCGTCGGGACCACGAACGGCAGCGGTAGGGCATCCCTGAGCCCGCTCACCGAGAATACCGTTTGAACGGTCATCTGCCGCCTTGTTCGCCTTTGCGATGTCATCGGCATCCGTAAACGCTTCGGCAATTAACTTAAAATTTGTACGAAGCACAATGATGGCGAGCATCACCGCGCCAACCACGATGAGTAGAATAAAATTTGCCGGCACCTTCATTCTAGTCCCTCTTATTCTGGTATAACGAATTTATTCGTACTAGGTAGAATGTTCCCTCGTAACCAGCGCGGACGATTTCTACCCCGCAAGGAGGTCGTTGCGGTAGAAGCACCATCGGAGCCCGCTCTAACACCTTTGTCTTTGGTGGAAACCCCTAAGAATAACAAGCCCTCGCCGCTTCTAGATGTACGTAACGAGGAGCAGATACCCGAACTTCGCCAATTGATTCTCAACGGTCCGACAATCTACGTACTCATTCATGCCGACTGGTGCGGTCATTGCCACCGTTATATGCCGAAGTTCAAGGAGATTGCGAAGACGCCGGGGCGTGTTGCGAATATGGCGGCGGTCCATCATGATATGGTGGAGAAGGTTCCAGAGCTTAAGAATGCGAAGATTACTGGCTATCCTAGCGTCGTCAAGGTGACTCCAAGCGGCGAAGTTGAGGACTATAAGGTTCCTGGTACTCCAGAAACGACCAATGTCGTACCACAGATGAACGACCCGAAGGTGATGAAGGAACTAGTAAAGGCGGTAGAAACGGCACAGCCAAACGCCAAGATTCCCGGTCCACAGGGAACATTGCTCAGTAATAAGAATTTCATCAAGAAGAATGCACAGATTACGGAGAATACACCACAGGCGGGCGGTGCTGCGGGATCGGTCATCAGTGCGTTTATGGGTGCGCTCAATAAGGCGGGACCGGCGGCACTTCTCCTCCTAGGAAGCAGCTTGCTGCCAAAGCGTGGCAAGACGTATAAGTCGCCAAAGCGTAATAGCCGTCGTGCGTCTACTCGTCGCAACGCACGTAGCACTCGTAAACACTAAAAAATTGAAAATTATCCTGCCGCAAAATCCAGAGGATAGCAAATGGGCACTACACAAACTAAACTCGCATTAGATGATATTGTTTCACACCTCAAGCGAAACAATATTACCTTGATAAAAACACATGGTGATAACCGATATCTGTACGCAGTGATGAAAAAGGATGATATGCTGTTCGTGGTGCGACAGTTTATCAAAACTGAAAAATTCTCTCTCAGACACGCCGAGCGTGGTATCTTCTACTTTAATACAGTTCAAGAGGCACTAGAGATTGTAAATTCACTTAAGAAGCCGCCAAAGTGTAAGATTACGGCGAGCTTGTGGGATGCCGAAAATACGTGGGACCGCGAGCTACGTTTTACGTTTCATACGTATGATGTACAGGATGCGGCACGAGAATACGAATTACTCAAAGCAAAACTTATAAGTATATTTATTGAACTGCGAGAGCTTACGCCGAAGATGCAAGCGATTTGTATTATTCCACAGATTGCCGTGGAGCCGGTGAAGACGATGGTGTTTCATGAGTTTGATATAAAGTGGCAGGATTTTACGAAGAAGCCGGTGCGTTTCTCAGCGTTACCAACACCCAGTCCCTCCTATCCAAGCTATCCTAGCCATCATAGATAATAGAGTATAAACACGTAAAAGCGTAAAAAATTGACTTTTTTGCTTCGCAACAAAAGGTAAGCACACGGACATGTATGATCCAGAAAAAGACACCCTCCTCTTCCAGTGTAAGGACATCCTGAGTCGCGATGCCTTTCCTGATTCCCCGTTGGACAGCGACGACGACCGACGGTCCACCGATTCCGCCCCAAAGGCGCAGAAGGAATACCAGATTCTTCTCTTTGGCACTGACCCACAGGGACAGTCCGTGGCACTCCAGGTCACCAACTTCAAGCCATACTTCTATGTTCGAATTCCAGATTGCCTTGCCACCAATGATACGGCAAAGAAGAATCTACAGGCATGGGTTCTAGACGGAGTCCCGCAAGAGTCCCTCTACGCCGTCAGCCTAGATTACACAGACCACAGCGTTCTTATGGATTATAATGGCGCAAACAAGGGAACATTCTTGAAGATTACCGTACCTACTATCTCCCTCTGGCGCACCTTGAAGGATCGTGTGCTAGATAAGGCATCTACGCCGATTGGCTACGATACGAAGTCTATGTTTGGTATCGGCGCCGTCGCCGCACTCGCCAAGCATACTCCAACGGGTGATATTCATTCGGCAACGCCTGACGGCAGGCGAGTAGCACTCAAGGTGTATGAGGCGAATATTGATCCAGTTCTCAGATTCTTTCATATACAGGATATCAGTCCTGCCGGCTGGGTCCAGGTTCCAGCGAATCATTGGGAGTTCGCCGATTCGGATGATGCGAAGGTGAAAGTCTACACAGTGTCCGAATGGACGGATGTCAAGGCGGCGGATGATACCGGTATGGCGCCCTTCCTTATCGGTTCTTGGGATATAGAATGTAATTCTGCGCACGGCGACTTTCCTATCGCAACGAAGACGTGGCGTAAAGCGGTTCGCGAGTTCCAGGAAACTGGTATTCCGAATACTGTTCAAGAGATGGTCCAACAACTCGCAGCCGCAATTCAGCATAAGCCAGGCAAACTCTCGCCGATTTACATTAATACTCGTAAGTACCACGCTCCTATTACCCAAGAATCTCTAACAAAGGCGATTGCCGATGCGAAGTGTGAGGGAAGCCTGAAGAATGCGTTGGCGGCGCTGCGGGTGGCAGACACTGCTGATACCCGTGATAGGGCAATTATCGGCTTGGACAAGTTGATGACGAAAACATTTCCGCCAATTGCGGGAGATGAAATCATTCAAATCGGCATTGTACTCTATCGTAAGACCAAGCCAATTAGTAAACATATTTGGGTGCTCAATTCGGTGGATGAGACGACTGTAAAGCCACCGGGCGAGGAGGTACCGATTGAGGTCTATTCGTATGAGGACGAGGCGGCACTTCTGCGGGCGTGGTTCCAGTGGATCGGACGAACGGACCCAGATATCTTGATTGGTTATAACATCTTTGGTTTTGATTCTCAGTATGTTTGGGACCGCCTGACGGAATTAGTGGGCGAAAAGGAGACGTCGCGTATAACGTCGCCGCTCTCGTCCCTCAAATCTCGTCCCACCAAGTTGGAAGAGAAGTTCTTGTCATCGTCGGCGATGGGTGATAATACAATGCACTTTATGAACAGCCCAGGACGTCTACAAATTGATTTGCTCCCCTATATTCGTCGTAATCATAATTTGGACTCGTATAGTCTAGATAATGTGTCGGCGACATTTGTGAGCGGTGCCGTTAAATCGCTGACACAACTCAAATCGGATGGCGAAGAATTCGTTGTAGCGACCAAGTCTACGAAGGGCACCCTTCCAGGACGATTTATCACACTGATGGACGATGAGAATGACCGAATTGTAGAAAAGGCGGAAGTCGTAGCCGTTGACCCCACGAAACTCACAATTCGCATCAAGGGTGGCAAGGCGAAACTAGAGGATAACGGTGGAATCCCAACGCGATGGGCGCAGGTAAAGGACGATGTATCGCCGAAGGATATCTTCCGTTTCCATCGTGGTACGGCGCAGGAGCGTGGAATCGTTGCCCGCTACTGTTTACAGGATTGCGATCTAGTCATGGAACTGTTCAATAAGTTGGAAATTCTGAACAATTCGGTGGCGATGGCGAATGTATGCTCGGTACCGGTCAGTTTCATCTTCCTTCGTGGTCAGGGAATCAAGATTGAGTCGCTCATCTTTAAGGAGTGCCGAAAGGCGGACCAGTTGATTGAGGTGATGCCGAGCCCGCCGAGATATGCGGATGGCGAAGAGCCACCCGCATCTGAGGAGCATCAGGAGGACGACAGCTATGAAGGTGCGATTGTTCTAGAACCCAAAACGGGTATTTATATCAACGACCCGATTACCGCTGATGATTTCGCTTCGCTATATCCGTCCTCTATTATCTCGGAGAACATCAGCCATGATACGCTGATTTGGGTGAAGGATTATGAGAACGACGGAACGACTTTCCGTGAGCTGCGTGAAGGATCGGACCGCTACGATAACATCCCAGGGCAAACCTATGTGAACATTGAGTTTGATATTCTGCGACCGGATCCGGCAGACACGAGGAAGCATCCAGTCAAGCTCAAGGATGGTAAGCGGGTCGCCAGGTATATTCAAAAGCCGCAGGGCACAATTCCTCGTATTCTAGAGATGCTTCTCTCCTCGCGTAAGAAGTGTAGGAAACAGGCGGAGAAGGAGACCGATGAGTTCAAGAAGTCGCTCCTGGATGCTCAGCAATTGGCATATAAGCTGACGGCGAACTCTCTATATGGTCAGTTGGGTAGTGCTACGTTCAAGGTACGCCGACAGGTATTGGCGGCATCCACGACCGCCTATGGTCGCAAACAGTTGATGTTTGCGAAAGCGGTGATTGAAGAGATTTATGGTGGCGGCAAGGACCCGCGGTGCGACGCCGAGTGTATCTATGGTGATACCGATTCTATCTTCTTGCGCTTCCGACCAAAGGACCCTGTAACGGGCAAGCCCCTTACAGGCGATGCGGCACTCAAGGCGGCGAAGGACTTGACGATTGAATCGGGCAAACTCGTGAGCTCGTGCCTCAAGCCGCCGCACGACTTTGAATTTGATAAAATCTTTCGGACGTTTTGCCTGCTCAGCAAAAAGCGGTATGTCGGCGATATGTCAGAGGACGGGCTCACCCCTGATGACTTTCATCGTAAGAGTATGGGTATCGTGATGAAGCGCCGAGATAATGCGCCAATTGTCAAGTATGTATACGGCGGCGTCATTGAGCGAATTCTGGACCCTACTCGTCCTGTTGGAAGCTCAGGAGTGAAGGATGCGTTTGATTTCGTTCAGTCTACAGCGAAGGACTTGCTCGCCGGCAAGTTCCCCATGACGAAACTGATGATTACCAAGTCCTTGAGAGCCGATTATGCGAATCCGTCCCGTATTGCGCATAAGGTCTTGGCGGACCGAATCGCCGAGCGAGACCCTGGTAATAAGCCGTCTACGAGCGAGCGAATGTCGTTCGTGTATATTGAGTCCAAGGCGACGCTACAGGGTGAGCGTATTGAGACGCCAGCGTTCATCAAGGAGCACAATCTCCGTCCCGATTACAAGCATTATATTACGAATCAGATTGCGAAGCCGGTCGCACAAGTGTTTGCTCTGGAACTCGCCAAGTTGCCAGGCGTCAAGACGCATGAACTAGAGGCTTGTAAGAAAGCGAAGGACCCAGTGGCGGCACGGGAAAAACTTGCGGAAGAATTGCTGTTTGGGTCTCTGCTCAAGGCGGATGCGATGGTGTCCAGCGGTCAGCGTTCTATCGCCTCTATGTTTGCCAAAAAATAATAGACCGTATTAGAAATGCCCAGAAAAACCCGTAGAAATAACAATAATAACAATCTTATTTTTCAAATGAATATGGAAAATCCGAGGAAACCGAATCAGACCCAGAAGCAGAGTCAGAGCCAGAGCCAGAGCCAGAGCCAGAGCCAGAGCCAGAAGCAGAATAAGAATAAGAATAAGAAGCGTAATCAAACAAAGAAAATAAATAGAAAATTAACTACAATCTATGCGAATAAATATGTAAATAAGCCAAAAGGTCAACCATTTGTTTTCAATATGCCTCCTAAAATGCTCAATGCGATGATGAATAAAGAATTATTCTAAGTAGAGAGATGTCGGCAGCGGCGGCGATACATGCGCAAAAAGTAGCACGAGAGCGGGCACACGCATACGCACACGCACATGCGCAGGCACAACGGGCAGCAGCACCAGCACCAGCACCAGCACCACAGCCTAAGGCAGCTCCTACAATCGCGGAACTAATACCCGAGGGCTGGGTAGAATTATGGTCTCAGCGAGAGCAGGCACCGTATTGGAAGAATGAGTATACAGGTGTAGTAAGCTGGACGCCTCCGATTGATTTTTTGCCTGGATGGTCATATAAATGGTCGGTGCGGGCACAGGCTCCGTATTATACGAATTCGTATACGGGTGAGACTACGTGGACAATGCCCATTGGACATCGAGGAGGCTCTAAGAAAAAAGCAAAAAAGACCCGTAAGTCAAAACGCCATACCCGCCGTAGGTAAATAAGTATATATATTAGGATTATATGAATGTCTACCAATGAAGCCGAGACACAGCCTGGACTTCAGTGGAATGGAACCGTGGATAAGATGATGGCAGATTGGTGCGATCAATCCAAATGCTTTAATTGGATGCATACGGAGGCGTATTCTCGTTATAGTAAACGGGCAACGGCGATGACAATTAGCGCAAATATTGCCATTTCGTTGAGCGGTATTGCGAATCTAATTATCGGTAGTACAGTTTCAGATACTAGTAAAACATCTATGATTTTTGGATGTGTTTCTATTGCTATAGGAGTTGTCAATATGATACAGAATCAGTTTAATTGGCCAGCCTTGGCAAATAATTTTAAGAGTTCGGCGGAGCGTTGGGACGTAATTACCCGAAAGATGCAAGAGCAACTGATTATTCCTTACAGTGGTCGTAAGGATTGTGGCACTTTTTTGAAATATATTAAGCAGGATATTAATGATGCGTCGGATACAAATACGTTAATACCTGAAGATATTCGCAACCAATGTGCTGAAAAATTCGGTAAAATCAAGGATTTTGATGTACCGGATATTTGCGGACAAGTTGAGCATACAACGATTTATATACCTGAGCCGCCAGGCTTATCTTTGGCACCCTCGCAGGTTCCTTTGCTGATTAATCACCTTGATGAGAGCAAGGGCTGAGATTGTCCATTCGCAATACCTGTGACTTGTTTCATAACATGATAAAGCCAACCTATAGCCATCACCATTACAAATGTCATAAAGACGATAAAGACTACAATCTCCGCCATAGTTATCGTTATTTATCTCACTACACTTAAACCAAACACACGCCACATAAGTAATATGTTCAGCAGTTGGTTCAGCGCACCACCCAAAAAATATGTCAATCTCACACTTCAGCCCGATAATAGCGGGATGAAGTATGCGGGGTTCCACGATGGAACGGCGCTCAAACTCGTAGGAACCGAGGGGGAAACGGTCGGCGATTTTATGCGGCGTTTCAACCAGTATCGCGGACCCGAAGAACAAATTACAGTACTTTATACTTCAACCGGTCAAGGTCTTTCATTTACGACTGTGGTTCGCCAGGATATGACGGCAATTGTGAGCCTATCTAAATAAATATCTATATAAACCTATAAGAAGGTAACAAATGCCCTCTTTGAAAAAGTCGTCAAGTATTCCCAAAAAGTTAGGCGTAAAGGGGGATGATACGATCCTCAAAGATGCTATTGACTTCCTGTTTCAAATAAAAGGAATTCAATATTCTCAAAAGCACCCGGACTTTATAGTTCCAAGTGCCGAAGAATTTTTCAGCCATGTCACAAAACTCACTGAAGAGCATTCTCCTAAAAAACGGACCTGCCTCTCCAACCGATTTACCTCGTTTTTATGCTTTCTGACACCGATGTTCCACGATGCTCATATGTGCTCGTCTATCCTGTCGTGTCTAACAATTACAATCTATGCGCTTACGCTGTTTACGACAACCGGAACTTTTTTGCGTGAGGCGCCACCATCGGCGCATTTGAATAAGGCGTTGGAGGGTATTAATATAGCGGCAACCGTAGAATCTATACACAATCCTCTACATCAGTTTATTCTATTGTATATGCCGTATGTTCCGAAACAGGCGATAGAGAAACTCTTGGGGGTGACGGACGAGTTTGTAAAACGGAGTTTAATACGTTTGCCGAATCACGTGAAGCCACATCTGCCGAGTTTAAACATAGAGGAGATTGGACGAGATATTTATCACGGATTGGATATAGTGTATAATTATGCGCCGTTTTTCCTACAATGGAAGGCACCGATTGCGGTGCTGCTCACACGGTGCGGTATGGAGCCGTGTCGGTCAATGTGCGAAGAGATTGCTGATTTTGTGCGGTCCAAAGTTCATCAGGATGGGCAGACTGTATAGCCTAAACCACTGATACTATAAATTATAGGATGGACCAGTGCGAAGCGTTAAAGAAGAGCGGTAAGCCATGTACCCGTGCCGCCGAGTATAAATACGATGGGCGAGAGATTTGTGAGAAGCATTGGAAGACCTTGCCCAAGAACGTGCGCAAAGAGTGCTGCCGGCGTATCAAAGCCATGGAAGAATTTACACCTATTCTGAGCCATGTAGTCAAACAGGTTATCAAACATAAGCGGATGAGTTATAGGAAAATGGCAGAGCTCGTTCACGAGGCAGCGGACGTGACTGGCACTCTGAATAAAAAAGAGCGGAAAGATTTGATTCGGATTGTGATTACAAGTGTAAAACTACGTAGGGAAACTCCGCCTGAAAAGGAATCTATGGCACTCAAGGCGATTGGGGACATGATAAAGGAAATTTGTTTTGCGATTTAGAATTGTATGCGTATACTAGGCGGGGCTCTTTGCCAATCATACGTCGTCGCCTGAGTCCGTCAGACGCATCAGGTAGAATGTAAATTTCCAAGCCCATCTTGGGATACCTGTTTATGATATCAGAATAGAAATAGTCAATAAAACGCTGAATACCCTCGGATGACGTCGTTTGTGGACGTAATCCGATGATAAGATTGTCTAACGCAGGGGCGTAGGTAGAACGCTCTTTGTACCATACACGCCAGAAACGTTCCATAGCCCATTCGTTACGATCCACCAATTCGGTATCTTCAAGAATGATGGTTACACTGGGAGTAGGGTAATGGGGGCTGTAATCTATACTACCAGGCGAAACGCCGATAAACGGATTTTTATACGACATTGTGTACATGGCATTTAAAAATAAGTTGTTATTTCAATTTTTTTAATTAATTGAGTCACGACGGCTCGCACGACGGGCGGCTTCGGCGTACGAGCCGCTAGCAGGGGTAGTAGTGCCCCCAGGCTCACGAATATCCGCACGGCAGACGGGACAGTGTACGCTCTGTCCTAGCCACGAATCCACACATTCGCGGTGGAATTGGTGGGAGCAGTGGAGTCGGCGCCACTGATGAGAACTATTCGTATTCGCATAGGTATGCTCTTGGCAAATCGCACAGTTAACGTCCGCTCCAATCGCGGACTCTTCAACGATGGTAGAGCCGGACGCAATCTGTGCTTGTGTTGGAACTACCTCCACATCCTCCCAATGCCTAGTAGTAAAAGTAGTAGTAATAGGAATATCGAGACCCCCAAGACCCCCAATCCCCCCAATCCCTCCAAGCATAGTACCGGCGAGAAGATTAAAGAGCGCCGAGGTATCACCGCCGCCGGTGGGTGTAGTAAGATTGAGAAGGTCGTTTGCGGTGATAAACGCATTGCTAGGATTCCGCTGACGTCTAGCAGGGGTTTGAGTATCGCCACCAGGCGCAGCAGCACTTACGGTTGCTCTAGGCGCAGGGGGTGGGTCAACGGCAACACGGCGACGAATTTGAGCCTGTGGTGTCTCAGGATTCGTAACAGGGACTTCAACACGAATATTTGTAGAAATGTTGGAGATAGGATTGTCGTTACGATTGGAGCGCGATTGACGCCACATAGCAAAGTTATTGCGACGTTCCCGAGACATATAAATATTGTAAACGTGTTGGTTACGAGTATAGGTCTGCTGGAAGAGATTTGCGATACGATAGCGGAAGTAAGCCAGCATTTCGTTCTGAAACATAGTTTCGTCATAGAGGACTTCGGGCATAAAATTATGAAGTTCGTCAAGCGTAGAGAACCCGTAAACGGTTTCATACTGTTGAGGATTATATGTCATGGTGTTGGTGTTCATAGGTTAAGAAGGTCTAACTTATATCAATTTTTGATGCTTTAGGCGGAAAAATTTGAAGAGTCTAAAGTTTTCATCCGAAATAATCAAAGAACCGTAACAAAATGACTGAACTGTCAACGAAAATAGGATTAGGGAATTTGGGAAATACATGTTTCCTAAATGTCGTCCTACAGGCACTTCGTCTTTCCCCTCCTTTATGTGATATATTTCTAACAAATACACCTAAACTACGTAATGAAAGCAATAAGAAGCAGCTGCTAGAAGCGTTTCAGATTATTATGCGTGACTTCTGGCGTCATAAGCTACCCATAGACGCAACACCGACGCTCAACCCGCGCGGATTTCACGGCGCCTTCTTGCGTACTATTCAAGAGGCAGGCGACGATTGGCATCATTATGGACAGCAAAGTGATGCGTCGGAAACGATTCAGTATATTCTAAGCGGAATTCACGATGCGATTTATAAGAATGTGACTATGGTAGTCATCGGCAACTCTGCCAATAAACACGAAGATGAATATATTAAGGCAATCAATTCGTGGGGGTCCTTCTTTAGTAAGGAATACTCACCTATTATAAATCATTATAACGGGCAAACCCAGACAGAAGTCACGTGTGACCATTGTAATGCGGTCTCCACCCGCTATGAGCCGTGGTTAATGTTAAAGGTTCCCTTGCCCGGCGGTGATATGCCGCATCGTACAGCAGTTGGAGCTACCCTGACCGATTGTTTGAATCTAGGATTTGCGGATGAGAGCCTGGATGACTATCAATGCGATGCGTGTAAGACAAAGGGAAAGGCGATTATCAGGAATCGCATTTCACGGCTACCAGATACTATCATTCTTACACTCAAGAGATTTACGAATAAGATGCAAAAGGTGGCGGGAAAGGTGGCGTGGGATATTGAGCAGCTTGATTTCCGACCTTGGATGGCGTTCAAGGGAGACCCGTTTAATAAGGTATACATGCCGCCGATTTACGAAACAACGGCTATCATTGAACAGCAGGGGTCATTTCGTGGCGGTCACTACCGAATGTACGCAAAACAGGAGGAGCAATGGTACGAATACGATGATAATACTATTCGGAATGTACCCGGCGAAACTGCGATGGGTTGTGACGCTTATATCGCATTTCTAACACGTAAAAATAAGGTTGAACCGATGAATCAAATGATGTTGGGGCAAATTCGGTCGCTAAGGGAGAGCCAGGCTACACCGAAAGCGGCTGCCGAAGCGTAAATAAAATGAACTAAGTAGAGGTGATATGAACTTTAATCCATTAAAATCAACAACCCCTTCATTGCCAGGTTTCAATACACCAAAGACAAATATGTTAAATACTGTCACTGGTGCTTTTTCAAACATATGGATTGTTGCCGTTCTAGTAATTCTCGTAGCTGTCATATGCTATGTATATTACAAGAAGATTGGATACTATGTTGATTTAGGAATCAAGAATATTAGTAATTTGATCAATGGTCGCCAGTCGGTGAGTGCCGAATTTGGTGTCGCCAATAATATGGGCGCGCCTGGCGATCTGGTTGCTACGATGAAGCCGATGGACGAGGGTGTCCCACCACGCCCTGATTTACCCAGCCCAGGCAATCGCCCGTCCGGTATGCCTGGTGCGAAGGAGAATCAGCCGTCAACCTTCTTATCGGGCGTACTTCCGCATCCCAATTTCAGCACCGGCGGCAAGCAGGTATTTAACGTAAGCCGTAATATTTATACGTACCACGATGCGGCGGCGGTCTGTGCGGCGCTCGATTCGGAGTTGGCGACCTATGACCAGGTGAAGGATGCCTACGACCAGGGTGCCGACTGGTGTAACTACGGCTGGGTGAAGGGACAGATGGCGGTCTATCCTACACAGAAGGAAACATACGAAAAACTCCAGAAGGGACACCCACAGTACCATAATGCGTGCGGACGCCCTGGTATCAATGGCGGATACTTTGACAACCCCGAGCTCCTCTTTGGCGTGAACTGCTTTGGTGTCCGCCCTGCGAAGAACGCAATGGACGAGTTGAACAATAGCGATGTTGCGCTCCCACCCACAACGGACGAGTTGGAGTTTGAGAAGAAGGTCCAGAAGTTCCGTGATGAGATGGAGAATACAACCGTTTTACCGTTCAATAAGAACTCTTGGTCCGCCTAATTCCCCACCCCTATCCCATCCCACCCCATCCCACCCCATCCCACCCTACAAGTTCAAACAATAACGATTATCAATGATAATACATATTGTTATATCCCAAACCGTCCGAACTCCTAGTCCCATCGGTCTTCCGTATATTCATACTGGTTACTATCAACATAATCACCATGTTCATCTTCTATAATAATATCGTCGTCGACTAATATATAGATTTCACGCTCTACATAGGACATAAGTATATGTTCCATAACTGAGCGCCAGCCTGGCAGAGCATCCTCCCATTCACGTACAGGAATGCGAGCCCAGAAGGCGGTCCAATTTTTAAAACAGCGAATTTCTAGCCATTCTTTCCACATTATCTCTAGTTCATAATTCCATCCTGGCGGGTATGTTCCCACCGGATTTTTTTTACATATATCAATATCTCCATAATATATCATTGTACACAATGCATTACACATATTGCGGCGAAATACTCTTTCGGTTGCTCCAAGGTTAAGATTCTTCTTTTTCAATAAGTCTAAAAATAGGTCGTTCATTTCCATAATTGTTTCTGCTGGTGTTCCTTCTTGCTCTTTACCTTTGATAAGTGTATGAAACCATCGTGTAACTTTATTATATGTGCTTTTTTGTTGTATTCTAGTTAATAAAAATGTATTCATTGCGTCGCACGCTAAGACAGTCCCACGAATCCACGAATAAGTTCTAGTATTAGATCGGAGGTTTTTTATGGTCGGCATCCGCAGTCCCGCCTATAACGGTCTTTTTGATGTACTCCGTTGTTTTAGACCCTCGGTTATTTTGTAAGAAATCTAGGATAGCATTTGTTTCGTCGGTGCTACGAACAGGATGCGAGGTATAGTAGGCATGAAGTTTCTCTTCTAGAAAACCCCAGGAGAGTGGATTCGCGTGTGAGCGCGTAGCCCGCTGTAAAGTGGCACCGTTGATTTGTAGTACGGCATTTTTCATACCATTCATCTCTAGATTTGTTAAAATCTTTGTTTCATATAGCCCTCTCATTGAACGGGCGTTTGTCACCTGTTTATTCAAGGTCTCGGCAAGATTATCAAAATGAACATAGTGCCGGACAGCCTCAACAAGATCTTTATTTGCGCCTGACATCTTATCTGCGACGGGTATTTTTCTTTGTCTTACGTGACGAACGACGGGTTTTTTTCATATTACGTGGGTTAGACCTCTTTATATTCATTAAAATTTGTGCGGCACGTCTTACTTTTCCTTCCTCGGAACCATTTATAGGTTCTGGGCGACGATAGTTAGCTCTCCATCCACGATTGTTTGCTAAAGGCGTAGATGCTATACTTACTAACATGGGAGGTGGAGGAGCAGACCCTACTGGAGGCAGTACCCTAATTGGTAGGGGTTGTAATGGGGCACTCATCTACTGTATTCTATTTTTTTAGGCTATAAAATAGGCTAAAAAAAAAATTAAAGAGGAACTGGGGTGCCCACCAATCTCATTACGAGATCGGTCCTTGTAGGGATTGAACCTACGACATCACGGTTAACAGCCATGCGCTCTACCACTGAGCTAAAGGACCAGAAGACATATCCCGCGAACCTGAATTGAACAAGTGACCTAAGGAAAATTGCCGCGCAATTTTCTTAGGATTACTCAAATTGGCTTAGCCAATTTGAGGACCTAAGGAAGTTTGCTAAAAACTACAGTCCTCCGCTCTACCAACTGAGCTATCGCAGGTGGGGTTTTTTAGGGCTTTTTGAGTTTTTCTTATTTTTTATTTGTTTTTTTTGGAGTTTCTTACAGGAAGATATAGGAAGGAGGAAAGAAGAAGGAGGAAAGGAGGCAAAATATGGACTTACCAGGAATCGAACATGGGTCTCAACAATGCGAATGTTGTATTCTACCACTGAACTAAAAGCCCGTAAATATTAGTTGATTTGTTAAATTTAAGCCTTTACTGGCGCAGCGGCAGCGACGGCAGGCTTGATGTAGTGGGGCTTGAGGTAGCGCTGGAGGTTGAGGATCTTGAGTTCATCCTTTTCCGTGAGCGCGAGGAGCTTGCGGAGAGCAGCGTCAGCCTTGATGACCTGCTTGTCCATGAGGGAGTGGGACTTGGCATAGCCGCAGACCTTGGTGGTTACTTCCGAGCGGGAGAGGGAGGAGCCCTTGGCGACACCGAGGAAGGTGCAGAGCGCATCGGAGATAGGAGTAGGCTTGGTGAAGACCGATTCCTTCTTGACGACGGGCTCACCACCTTCCGTGGTGGCGGCGGCGCGGCGGCGGCGACCCTTGGACGCCTTCTTGATTTCACGGGGAATCTGCTTCTCGAGCTTCTTCATGTCGGAGAGAACGGCGGCGAGGACAGTGCGGAGGGAGTTCACCTTTTCTACGAGGGAGGCGAAATCCTTGACAACGTCAACGGCATCGGTGGGGGCGGCGGCGGCGACCGGCGCAGCGGCGACGGGGGCGGCAACTGGGGCAGGGGCAGGAGCCGCAACAGGGGCGACAACCTTGGCGGGGGCGGCTGGGGCGGCGGCAGCGGCAACAGTCTTCTTGGCGGGGGCACGCTTGGTGGCAGGAGTAGAGCTCATTGTTGTTATATGTGTGACCGAGGAGTTTTTTATCTCAATCAAACGCGGGGAATACTTAATACAGTTACAAATTTTGATATCAATCAATTTTGTCCACCGGAGGTGAGAAAAAATTCTTTTAAATCCTTAGAGAGATGGAAAATTCTTACTCAAAATGTAAAAATATCAAGTCAAAACGGAGTCCTAAGATCCGTTGCCCTAATATGGCTACTCACGGCGAGTATTGCGGTATACATTATAAGCATCCCAATCCATGGGAACCTACAATAACAAGTCCAGGAAGAATTCGTCGTATAACAAAACGGGCTGCGGAAACGGTAGTGTTAGCAACCGCAGCCGCAAAAATACAACAATGGTTTAGAGATACTATAGGGCGGCATAATGTGCGTACTCGTGGTCCTGCTTACTACAGTCGTACACTATGTATTAACGACGTTGATTTCTTCTCAACCGACCCGATATCAGATATTAGCGGCAGTCTATTCTTTTCGTATAAGGATAATAAACAGCACGTCTATGGATTTGACCTGCGTTCCATTGCAACGCTCATTACAAATAACGGCGACGATGAGACGATAGAAAATCCGTTTAATCGCGATACTATACCAATTGCGATTGTTAGAAAAGTACAAAAACTGGTCCGCAAACGGACCGCCCACGGGTTGACTACAGAATGGGAAAAACTTGAGCCGTCTACACCGATACAACAGTATCGTATGAAGATTGTAGACTTATTTCAAATCATAGACGAGCTCAATTATTATTCATCGCCCGAGTGGTTCCTTAATTTAACACTTGCCGAGCATCAGAAATTTTACCGACAACTCTATGCTATATGGACGTACCGAGCAAATTTAACGGCGAACCAAAAACGGCAAATTGTGCCTAATTATGCGACCGCTCTGTTCAAACATTCGCCGTTTATTGTAGGCACATTTCCTATAGAACGGATACAGAAGGTGAATATGGGTGTAATACGAGTCATGATTACATCGGCAGAGGATAGAAATGATAGAATTATAGGCGCGATGTATATTATAAGCACACTGACTCTTGTTTGTAATCCAGCCCGAGAAGCGTATCCTTGGTTATATGAAAGCGTTTTAGCACATGAAGATGTAATAATGGAACCAGTACATCCACAAGTACATTTTTTCGGATTAGGAGGCTGGTTGAATGATATTTTTAATATAGCTGTACCACAACCTATGCCACCGCTGCTGCTTCCACCGCCACATAACACAGAGTAGATTTTTTCCCCCCTTGGCGGATAAAAATTGACGCCACCGTTTTCTTCTTATCGGTTGAGCATTCCCCTCTTGTTATTACTCGCTTAACTAAAAGTAAGAACAACTCGCAAAGCAAAATGTCCGTCGTAACTGTAAATACTTTCTCCCTCTCCAACCTCAAGGTTGATGCAACCAAGAAGCAGCTCGACAACTCGCCAGCCGCAATTGTCTACCTCAACTATGGCGCCGGCAAGCTCCGTGTCCAGGCTCCTCGTATGCCAATTCCCTTTGATTCTGGTGACTTCCAGGGCAACGGCAAGTTCAAGCTCAATCTTGACTTCCGTAGCCGTGCCACGAACTCTAAGGTTCAGGCATACCATGATATGCTCCGGGCGATTGACGACTACGTCATTGACCAGGGTGTCAAGAACTCGGCGAACTGGCTTGGTCTCCGTGGTGTCAGCCGTGAAACCGTATCGGCACTCTACACCAAGAGCCTCCGTGTAAGCAAGGACAAGGACGGCAAGGACCGCTCGCCTGTTCAGTCGGTTGCCATCAAGAAGAACTACAAGACGGATGCCTTTGACGCCGTTCTCTACGATGACCAAAATCGTAAGATTGAAGGTGTTACGCCCATGGAAGTTCTCCGCCGTGGTGCTGAAGTCACCTGTATCCTTGATGCTACCAGCATCTGGGTTGCCGGTGGCAAGTTCGGCATCAGCTGGAAGCTTGTCCAAGCCCGTGTTGACCAAGCCGCTGAAACCTCGTCAAGCGCCCCTGCGTTCGTAGACGATGATGATGAGGATGCTGTCTCTGCCCCTGCTCCTACCACCGCCGCATTCGTCGCCGACGACGAAGCCGAAGCCGAGGAAGAGGATGAGGAAGAGGAAGAAGTCGTTGAGCCCGTCCCTGCTCCTGCGCCAGCTCCTGCTCCCGCAGTCAAGAAGGTCGTAAAGAAGACGACTGCTCGCGCTTAAGCACAAACACAAACACAAAATCTAAATACAAAACCCCAAATAAAAAATAAAAAAGTACTCTAAATAGACATGGAATCCCGACCCACTTGGGCATTCAACTGGTGCTATTTTTTCGCTGCGGGTGCCGTTTTAAGTGTAATTACTGCGTTTGCAACACTGTCTCTTTATAAGAAGTTGAAGACACCGATAATTATTGCGTCGTTTGTAGCAGCGCTCATACAGGCGGCAACGGCACTCACCCTTTTTTACATGTGCCGATCGTCTCTACAGCCGATTCCGACCCCCAGACTTGTTAGCCGTTTTTGATATGTTGTAACATAGTTACACGTTATCAAACGAGTTTAAGAATTATCAGAGCCACCGAGCGAACGCGCATTCGCCGGAGAGTTACGTACAAAGCCCTGTAATGTAACGGGTAAAGCCTGATTTGCCGCACAAGTACCCGATGGGCAGGCGGCGGGCACGCCAGGGTAGACGTTATTGTTGGGCTGACCGGCGAGGATCGCACCGAGACGGACCGCAGTAGGGACCTGGCTTGAGGGTCCGGTTCCGCGCCATCCGCTAGAGGGAGCCTGTTCAGCCGTCTTACTAATTGGATTCTGTGGGTACTGGTCATTGAGACGCCACGAATAGAGAGTTAGCTGTCTGCGACGAGCTGTTGTAAGACTAGCAGAAAAATCCGTGGTAGGCATGTTCTACGTAGGTCCAACATTTTCTACGGAGCCCCGAAATACCAATGGAGGAACACAGGGCGCCAAGTAGCCAGGGTTGGGAGGAACGATTGGAGGTAGACATACAATGGAGGATACAAATGTACCGGTTGAAGATACATAGGTAATTTGAGTGGTGGTAACATAGTTTGGATTGGGTGGTATAACAGTTGTGGCGAATCTATATTGAGAAAACCGAGTTGCCGGGTTATACGGATTATTGCCGGCGAATAATACCGCATTTTGAACGCTTAGAGTTGTACCGGATGCTGGAGTAGGAATGACATCAACATAGGGTATATCATTACTGCTTCCTATTGGGACCGGAACGGGCGCATTACTAATATACATTGTAGTACATTGCTGCTCTTGCATACGAGCCGATTCGGATAGCGATTTATAGGAGTTGCCGAGTGCTACGTAATTAATAGGAGTTGATATGTAACCGGTAAGATATGTGAAGGATGAAACAAATGATGATGGATACGTTATTGTTGACAAAAATGTTGAATATGTAGGTTGTATATCTATTGATATCGGCACGATACCCGGAATAGGAGGACAGTATCTATTGCCTACAGGAAGTACGGGTGGAGCAGGATACCCTCCACGTTTATATATAGAATACATTCCTAATCTCCTAATCTATTTGATTATATCTTTTATAAGTAGGGATGCGTAACGCGCAGCAAAGCATTTGGTATGATATTATTGTATATGTGGTATTTTTATGGATTGTTATAATGGCTGTAACATTTATTATCGGAATGGCACGACATATATCGTGCTGTAGCGGACCGAAGAATGCGTATGAACATTTTCAGGACGCAAATGCTGTAGATAATCACATTAATCAATCGCTTATTCAAATGAATGCAACATTGGACCAATACTCGCAGCAATTACAGGATGCGATGACGAATACCTCCAATATGAAAGTACAGACCTGCTCTATTTATGACGGCGTACACGATAAGTTTATAAAAAGCACCGCATCAGAGGTAGCAGATGAATCGGAGTATCAGTTACCCAAAGCCCAGCAGAAACTGCTACAGCAGAATCGTGCTAAAAATGCAGAACAGACGTGGGCAAATCAAATGGCGCTCTATATGTACCGTCACGGTGAAAAGGGCATGATAGATTGTAGTAAGGTAGATGTATCGGCGTCTACACAGGCGGATCTAGAGGGATTTCAAGACGCGCTCGCTCCCACTACATTAGATAATCTAGCCCAAAATCTACAAGGAAAGGTAAATATATTTAATAAAACATTAGCGAGTCCAACTGTACAATCGTGGCTCACCGATTGTGTAAATATAGAGGGAACTGCCGATTATCTGAATGTGTATATCAACAATGTACAAGTAAATGCGGAAATCCAGAAATGTAAAGCAGATTATACAAAGAATATATCGGGATTTGACAACGAAGATGGCGATACACAAAAAAAGCAAAATGATGCTGCAAATATATCATGTAATATAAAATATGGATCGCAGTTGGAGTCGTTCCAGGATACACCCTATGTAAATACACAGTTTAGTTTCCCTGTGCCGTACCCTACTGCGGGTCTAACCGCCGCACAAGTAGGATATTACCAGATTTTGTCAGCGGCTCAGGATTCCTTAAATAATTTTTCAAAACAAATTGGTACTATATATCAGACAACGGTCGCATCGTATACACGAATGAATAAAACGAATAATACGTATATCGCGTATAAGAAGCAGATGGATAGTGTTCAGGATAAAAATTATAATCAATCACAAGCGCAATCACTGAAATCATAATTTAGACCGATCCTAGATTCATAACAAGTTCGTTCTCTCCTTCTGGTGGCAACTGGGCGTGCTCTTCTAAGCTAGAGACGGAGGAGGAGCTAGGAGATACGGCACCCTTGCCCCCGCCTGCTCCTGCTCCTGCTCCTGCTCCTGCTCCTGCTCCTGCTCCTGCTCCTGCTTCATCACTCACCATAAGAGTTATAATGCCCTTACGAATATTATCCGCCATAGAGCCGTTTTTGGGCGGACGACCAACGTATTTTCCCATAGAGGTAGGTTTAACCTCCTTCTTTGGTTTGTAAGGATGGTCTGGCCACATTTTTGGCTCTGGAACATCTGGACCTTTCTCTACAACGCGTCCTTCGTACACCGTCCTTTTGGATGGATTACGAAGTTTTAATCCTGTTATCGTGTTTAATGTATATGGTTTTGCTAATTTGAAGCCAGCGGTTATATAGTTATGGCGAATTGTTGTATCGCTTCGTAGAATCTTTTCAAATATCGCCACAGGTAAATATTGTAGACACCAACGTCGGGTTTCTTCATATAGAACGAGGGCAATCTCATATTTCTTATCATCTCCAGGAATCGTTTCATTGGCTATAAATACATTTATCCACTGAGTGGCAATGCTAACAATTTGATCTTGTGATAGACTTGTACCTTCTACAGGATTCCAGGTGTCAAGGGTGGCGAGGAACAGGGATACACGTTCCACGGTCGGTATGCCCCGCATAATTAAATTCCACATTTTGGACCACGCCGGTACTATAGGCTCTACATCACCACGAAAGCCGAATTCACTACGCTCCCAACGACGTAGAATTTGTGTAATGCCTTCACTGTTCTGGTATTTTTCAGGCGGTATGCCGAGCGCCTGCGCAACATAATTGAAATATTTACGAAAGACGTGTATGGAGAGCGGATGAATATCTGGTTGAGTGGTTTTGGACGCCAGACAACGCAATTCAATAGAATTTAGGACATTATAGACGTGGTTTGGGTCCTGCTGATTTGTAAAGACCCGTTCATTCACCTTAATCTTCTTAAAGGTGTTCATGAGTAGTGCGAACTCCTTATCCGCGATAGGAATCCAGTCACTGAGTCCGCCGACAACGGCGGCATTCTGGGAGGCGATGTAAAAGGCAAGCGTCGCACGTAGTAACGCATCCGCTGTTTCGTGTTGGAAAAGCCAGGTTTGCGTGGAAATACGACGGCTGACAACGAAATCAGGAAAGAGACTGCTACCTAATAGGCATTCCCAATGCTTACCCTTCGCGGCATCCATAAGTAGGCGACTACCCCGTTCGTTTCGTACACTTCCCACTACGGGTGTTAGAATCCAGGCGTGCGGAACCAAATCATCGGTATCTACAGTCACTAATTCGTCGGAAATGACCTCTTCGCTCTCAAGGGTCGCGAGGATTTCGCGGACCCAGTTATGCCGTTTGAGAATACGACGTGGTTTGGACTCGGAACCTACTCCTCCGTTTCCAGATGCTACAGGAACTCGGTTGAAAACGGTAGCAGGTGTTTGGATATGAACCTGGAGTTTCGCACGGGACTTCTCCATTTCACTCAGATTTTGGATATAATCGTGGTATTTAGCGATTTTATCCGCTTCATCCAGTGTCGCCGTAATATCATATGTAGGAAACCGTGTAGGAATCTGCTCACTAAAAGCGACGAGCGCCTGATTGAAATCGGGCGGGACATCAATCACAGTCGTTGTTACAATCGCATCGGTGAGTCCGCAAAGGTCCCTATAATAGAAATTAAGGTCTTCGGACGTAGGTAAATATTCGGTATAAACAGTTCGGCTATACAATGTACGCCCCGCAACGATATCTATACAAATCAACCGCCGTTCGGTCATTTATTAATATATCTGCGGATAACTTTAGGCTTCAAATTTTACATCTCCTTGGTAGGAACGATAGATGTCGTGTGCTATACGACTAAAAGCAAAAGGATCGGGCTATGTGAAGGAATCGACTGGCAACAATGAACTCAACTCAAAGCTCAGCGAGCTCTTAGCAAGACGTGATCAAGATATAACCGAGATTTTTCATACAGAGACAGCGCCCTATCAATTAGACCAAGACGGACCGATTCCGAAGGCGATGGATTTAGCGGTCTACTCGCTCGCCCTGGATAAGTATGTAACGGAGAAGCAGCAGCGGACGCTGATGTATAGGACACCAGCCGAGCCCGATTATGATAATATGTTTGAAGTCGCAGCCGTATTTTTACACGCCGTGAAGGCGGAAAATGTTAAGGGGTATAAACCGCCACGCCGTCAGGCGACGCATCTGGAAGTCGCACAGTTTACAACGCCAAGATGGGGCGCCTGTATGCTTCATATATTTCTATAATTGTCTGGAATCCAGGCATATATAGACAAAAATCTCGCCGTTTATGATTTAGGTGAGGGTTGGTAATTGATAGCAGGACCAAGTGAGGGGGCGTAAAACTGACCGGCAGCCATTGCTAGTGCATTCGGATCATTCTTCGTCGCAAGTTGTACCTGATTGACATAGGTATTAATAGCAGCATTGAGATTGTTCTGTACATCCGTCAAACCAAACGCTACATTGTATGTACGGAAGGCACCAATTTCACCCTGGAAGGGCATTGCCGCAGAACGAGTTTGAGATAGAGGATTTGTAGCTGAGCCACCGCCAAGAGAGTACGCAAAATATCCATTGTACTTCTTGCGTGTGAGTTTTTCTGCTGGTGAAACAGGACCCGCTCCGTTTATATATACTTCATTTGTTCCGTCCGTTTTATATACATGGACTATATGCGACCACTGACCTATTGGGACTTTACCGGCAGTAAAGAATGTATAGCCCTTTTCTACAGAATTTAACGCAATCATGAGATTTCCGTTGTACAACGCCATCTCTGTATGACTTGTAGTATATGTTGGTCCGTTGAGGATAGCAAGGATTTCGCAAGTATTTGCAATAGGATTAATCCATAATTCACGTGTTTCTATTACATTCATTACCCCTGAATCTACACTAATATTTACGGTTACCCAATATGGTGCTCCAGAATTCATGAGGGAATTCCACCAACTAGCATCCGATGGAGTTTTTTGATATTGTGGGGCTAATGTACCGCCACCAGGTCCATTGCCACTACCATCTGTGCGCTGAAATATTAAATTCCATGCGTACTGATTTCCAAATGCGGAACCTATTCCAGTCAATGTTCCACCATTCCAAACGGCACCATTATCCGTTGTAAAGGTCACATTGAACGATTGCGAAGTAGGTTCTGGAGTATAAACAGCCTTCTGAAGAGCACCTGATGTCTTAGGATCAAGATACATAGCAACACAAATGCCAGTGTAGTACTGACCAGCCACGTTAGGATTACCGTTCGTCCAGATACCAAGATGTCCCTCACCAGATGGCATACCACAATCACCCCATGTATGTCTGCTACTAACTATGGGCATTAAGGCATCAAACACTGGAGGGATATATTTCTGGATTACTATTTTAAGTGCACTATCCTGGACAAATAAGATAGGATTTGGCTTTACCTCATTTGGATTACCGATCCAGCCCGCCCAGCTACTACCATCAGCACATTGTGTGACATCGAAGGTATAATTAATACCAGAATTGTTACCAGTAATGGTAGCCTGATACTTAATTCCGTTGGCAATATCACGACTTAATTGTTGTAATACTGGCTGCCAACCGGAACGGTCAGCGTTAAACGAAAAGAAGGGTGCTGAACTATGTTGCTCTGTAGAATTGACGCCCATACCAATATCGCCAATAGGTAAGAAACCGGTCTCTAAGATTGGTCCTGGGTTTGTAGGAGATGGTGGGGAGGTGATCGTAGCGGGAGGAGGAGCATTCTGAAGATTACCATCATATGGCAATGCAAGTACTTGTGCTAAAAGATTGGGGCTTCCAAGAACGGTTGTACCATCAAACTGTACACCCTTGGTATCAGTTACACGTGTACCTGAGGCAGTGAGAGGTCCGATATATAATCCACCTGCCGATGTCCAGTTGCCAGACATTGTATAGGCGTTTTTAGCAGCAGTATTGCCGAACGCCGCACTGTCTAAATTGAGAACCAAACCGTTTTGAGAAATTCCTACACAAGGTGCGGGCATTGTGCGTTTTGTATTAATTCCGAGACAGCGTAAGACAGCAACATCCTGCTGAACAGGGTCAGATGTGCTTGCCATTGCGTTATAGGTATCCATAAATATTGACTTTACCTTACCCCATGTGAGTGTATTTATCTGATCCAGCGTGGATTGCTGAGAAGGGTAGTCAGTACCGCCTGGTTGGCAACCGGCTACACGCCACTGCTGCTGTACACATTCTGCAAAGAAGGGTCCAGGTGTAGCATCAGGAAGGTCGCAGGGGTCAAAACTGTTTGTACCAATACAGAGCCACATTGCCGCCTGCTGTACTTGAGGACTGCTGCCGCCCTTAATCAAACTATAAATATTGTCGTAGGCTGTAATTGCCGCCTGTACGGTCATTACACCGCCCTTATAGAGTGCGGCAGGCACAGACGCATTTTGCCCTGTTACAATTTGTATAGCAACCTTGTCTAGTTGTCCAGGTGCGGAGCCAGTCTGTAACATCTGGATGATAGAGCCCTGCGAAGTATAACCGATCGCCTTGGCAAGTGATACAAGGCAAGCGGTGCTGAGCTTGCCATTGATATCAGGTGTACATATTGTAGGACCAGGTGGGGTGGGCTTAATACCATTGAGTGGTGCACATTTAGCACTAAAACTATCACCATCCTGCATTAAGCATTGTCCGTCGCTACTCCAAGTTCCATTCAAATTTGCCTCACAATCGTTTTTACTATATAAACGAATGCTATAGTCGGAGGATGGATATCCGTAGGTACCACAGTTGATGCCCTGAGGCGTTATTAAAGGGGGCTGAGCAGCGGCGGGTACAGGGCACGAGGCGGCGTGCATGACAGGTGTTGTATTACAGACTGCCGCCGGTGCAGTGATATTTCCAATTGTTAGAGCCTTAGGATACTTCTCGGTACCATCTACCTCTACAGGAATCGCAACGCCGGAAGGAGGACAGAAACCACAGACGCCGTTGACGGAGGGAGCATCAATCGCAATACAAGATTTGATGCGTGCGCAGTTCTTAATCTCCTCTAACTGCTCGGCGAGCGCTAGATCCCAAATCCACTGACCATTGCCGTAATGGGGAATACCATTTACACCGTCATTGTTAGGACCGTTAGGATAGATAGGACCGTTGCTCTGTCCTAGAGCACCGCTAGAGGTCATATTGGGATTGGATATGTAGTACCAGCCACAGCCGACCGAGGCGCCCTTAACGTGTGGGGGTAGATTGGAGGGCATCTTTGCTGATTTACACCACTGGATATCGGCGGCAGTAAATTGGCTATTATTATCGGTCTCAAGATTACGCACAATGATATCTTCGGGTGTATTCAAATATATATCGGGCTGATTGACTGCTGTAGTCATTGCGTTAGAATAATTTGGCATTACGGCATTTGTCAGAACTTCTTTACCGAGAATATTCTGTCCATAATTCGCCTGATTTGTAGTAAATGTCGTTGTTGTAGTATTTAGAGACGAGGATGTCGCCGGACCGCCTGAAATAGATGTTAAGAAATCTGCGAGCGATGGCGCAGAACTATTTGATCCGGAAGTGTTTTGAAATCTCTCAATAGCACGTACCTTAGAACCATGTGATAAGATTAGAATCGTCAATCCAATGACCATTATAATCACAACAAATAACCAGATAAGCATCTGATAATCCTCTACGATGTTTCATTAATTTTGTTTTGCCCTCTTCACGTTGAAGGGGACGCCTGGTAATTTATAGAATTGCCGAGCATTGGTACATAGAATTGACCGGCTGCCATAGCTAGCGCATTCGGATCGTTCTTCGTCGCAAGTTGTACCTGGTTGACGTAGGTATTGATTGTAGCGGCGAGATTTCCTTGTACATCTGTGAGTGCGAATGGACGGTTATAGACACGGAAAGCGCCAATTTCACCTTGGAAGGGCTTTGCGACAGGTGTATTTTGATAGAGTGGATTTGTCTTTGAGCCGCCGCCAATAGAGTAACCAATGTAGCCACCAGGATTTTGCCGAGTGAGACCGGCAATTGATACTGGACCTGAGCCATTGATATAAACATCGTTGATGCCGCCTTTTTCTTTGTATACATGGACAATATGCGACCACTGACCTACAGGGACTTTTCCACCGCTGAAGAAAGTATATCCCTTTTCGTTGGATATAAGCGCTATCATCAACTGACCCTTGTAGAGCGCCATCGCTGTGTAGGTTTGTGTGTAATTTGGACCCGTAAAGATAGCGAGGATTTCGCAAGTATCTATATTAGGGTTTATCCAGAGTTCACGGGTTTCGCCAGTGGGGTCGGTGGAAGCATCTTGTGGAACGGGAGGACAGACGGTGGCGAAGGGGGACGATGATGGTAATTTTGATTGTATATTCCACTTACAGCCTAGGTATCCTTCAACTGACTGGCGGTCGGCATCGGATAGTTTTGTATTATATACGAGAACCTCTGAGATTTGTCCAACAAAGAAACGATTCATAAATGTAGTTGATAGTGAGAATCGTGTAGTACCACCCTCTCCTGTAACTCCACATACAGTATTGAAACCACCAGGCACATTCACTGTATGACCGTATTGAGTTACATTTCCGTTGACATAATATAAAGCAAGTCCCATATCATTTTGGTCCCATTGAGCAAGTGTTGTTGGCGTCATAAAACGTATGCTGTAATCTCCAGGACCGTGCATATCAACAAAGTCAAATACATATCCTAGACCCGCCCCTGTTACAGCAGTAAATTGGCATACAACAAAGACCGTTGTACCGGCGGAAATAGAAACATTATTTGCTGTCGTTAGAATTCCTCCAGCCTGGAAGTTAAGGGCACTACCCGCGGTATATGTGACCGAGCCCGCTCCGCCACCGGTGAGATTCATATCGTGTCCGCTTCCAGATTTATCTTTCCAGGTTGAGACCGACGAACCGCTTGTAGTAACTGTGGACTTATCCGCCGCATCTAACCACATGACTAATCCTGACTTGACAGGTAGTATAGGAGTGCCCGCCGATCCGGCAGATATATCCTTCTGAATTGTAATCGCAAGTGCGCTATCCTTGATAAATAAGATAGGATCGGGCTTCGTAACACTGGGATTGCCGAATACTCCGTAAAATTGTTTGCCATCTGAACTGACTGTAACAGGGAATTTATATACAATGCCGGAATTGTTACCCTTTACCGTCGCATTATATACGACACCGTTTGGAATATCAGAATATAATTGTTGGAATATAGGCTGCCATCCACTACGGTCGGCATTGATGATAAACATAGGGGAGGGCTGGTGATATTCGGTAGAATATACACCCATACCCACATCGCCAATTGGTAAGAAACCGGTCTGTAAGATTGGTGGCGGAGGTGTGGCGGGAATGAGCGACTTGACTGTGGTTGCGATATTAGGCGTTCCCATTACTGTTGTGCCATCAAACTGGACACCCTTATCATCGCAGACAAGCGTACCTGAGGCGACAACATTACCGGTATATAAGGAGTTCACTGATACCCACTGACCGGTCTTCGTATAGTTCGCCTTTGCATCGGCATTACTAAAGGCTGCGCTATCAAAGTTGAGAATCAGGGCATCACTCGAGACGCCAACACAGGGAGGGGGAGTTTTACGGGTGGTTGTGATGCCGAGGCAGCGCATAACCGCAATATCCTGCTGATTGGGGTCGCCGGCATTTGACATTGCGTTATAGACATCCTGGAACATTCCCTTTACCTTGCCCCAGGTGAGTCCATTGAGCGCATCAAGTGTAGATTTCTGTGAAGGATAGTCGCTGCCGGCAGGCTGGCAGCCGGCTATACGCCACTGCTGTTGTACACACTGGTCAATAAATGGACCAGGTGTATCATCAGGAAGATTACAGGGGTCAAAGCCGTTTGTACCGATACAGAGCCACATTGCCGCCTGCTGAACAATTGGAGTACTACCACCCTTAATCAAACTGAAAATGTTATCGTAGGAGGCAATCGCATCGGCAACAGTGATGACACCACCCTGGTAGAGTATAGGATTCACTGGTACATTTTGTCCGGTTACAATTTGTATGGCAATCTTATCAAATTCGCCAAGATTACCTCCACCTCCACTTTGTAATGCTTGGATAATAGAGCCCTGTGAATTAAAACCGACCGCCTTGGCAAGTGATGCAAGGCAAGCGGTACTGAGTTTGCCGTTGATATCAGGTGTACATATTGTAGGACCAGGTGGAGCAGGTTTTACACCGTTGAGCGGCGCACAAACCGCGCTATAACTACTATCAGCACCACCATTTCCGCCTGTAACGAGACATTCGCCGTCCGTTTTCCACTCTCCATTTAGTTTTGATTCACATTCATCCTGATTGTATAGACGGATGCTATAGTCGGATGATGGATGACCGTAGATGCCACAGTTAATACCGCCAGAGGATACATAGGGGGCAGGTGGCGGCTTAGGGCACTCCGCCGAACTCATAGCAAGTACGGTATTACATGTAGCGGCAGATGCCGTAATACCATTTACTGTTATATCCTTAGTATACTTCTCGGTACCATCTGCATTTGCGGGAATTGCTACACCGGAGGAGGCACAAAAGCCACAGACGCCATTGACGGAGGGGGCATCAATCGCGATACACGATTTGATACGTGCGCAGTTCTTAATCTCCTCTAACTGCTCGGCAATCGTGAGATCCCAAATCCACTGACCGTTGCCGTAATGGGGAATACCATTTACACCGTCATTGTTAGGACCATTAGGATAGATAGGTCCATTCATCTGTCCTAGAGCACCACTGGAGGTCATATTGGGATTGGATATGTAGTACCAACCACAGCCGACCGTAGCACCCTTGACGTGTGGGGGTAGATTGGAGGGCATTTTCGCCGATTTACACCACTGGATATCGGCATCCGTAAATTTGCTGTTAATATCGGTCTCCAAGTTTCGGACGATAATATTTTCAGGGGTATTCAAATATATGTCGGGCTGATTCACGGCAGGATTCATAGAATTTGAGTAACTAGGCAACATCGCATTTGTGAGAACTTCTTTGCCTAGTACATTCTGTCCGTAATTCTCCTGCCCCGCAGTAAATGTACTAGAGGCAGACTGTAGCGACGTTAACGTTGTAGCACCGCCGGAGATGGTGTTCAAAAAACTGGCTAGCGAACCTGTAGAGCTATTGGAGCCCGCCGCCGTACCCGTACTTTGAAATGCTTCAATGCTCTTCGTTTTAGAGGTCCGTGTAAGTACTAAAATGGTCAGCCCTAGGACCATTACAAGAATAACAATCAACCAGATACTCATCTGATATTCTCTATGATATTTTGCTAATTTAATTATATCCTGTACCGTATAACCCATCCCCCATTCTTGTTAGATATCATAGGTCACTAATTGTTTACCTGATATACATGATTATTCCAAGGTCCTCCTAGAGCGGGACAAGAGCCACTTATAGCCCCATATTCTCTGTAATTATCACCAGGTTGATTTGTTACACACCAGCCATTATCTTGTAAGGCGAATAGAGTAGAACCTCTTGATTTCGCAAATTCATAACACGATTCCACTGTATAACCGTACTTCTGAGGTGGTCCGGTTAGAGCACGTGTCCAAGTATCACCCCAACATCCTAAATCTGTATAGGAGGGATTGGGTAATACAACCGGTGGACAAGAAGGAGGAGCCATGCGGGTCACATCAATGCCTAGGCACTTCTTTACACTTACGTCTTGGGCATCTGGTCCATCACCGCCGTTCATCGCATTATAATTCGCCGTAAACATGTCTGATAATTGCCCCCAACTTGTAGAGCCGTATTTGGTTAAATCGGACTCGGTTTCAGGATAGCCCTCGCCGGCGGGCTGGCAACCATTTGTACGCCATAGTTGTTGGACGCATATGAGAGGAAATGGACCCTTTTCATCGGCATCAAAGCTACAGGGGTCAAAGTCGTTGGTGCCGACCACAAACCATTGCGCCGCTTGGCGTACGCGGCTATGAATACCGATACGTATTTGTTGTTTGATAGCCATGTAGAGATTGGCGGCGGTATTTTTATCTATCTTTCCGCCGACCGTGCCGACACCACCTCCATCTCCTCCGCTCAAAATTGTAGCAGGTATATCTATACCGACGTTGGCAAGTTGCGCTGCGGCAACCTTATCGGTATTGGTCAACATACCATTGCTTTTTAGAATACGTAAAATGGCACCACGGTTAGTATAACCGAGACCTTTTGCGATACTCACTAGACAGGCGGTACTGAGCCGTCCATTTATATCGGGCATACATACATTTGTTATAGGTTTATTGAGATCGGCGCAATCTTCGCTATAATTGACTCCAATAGGGCTGGTACATTGCCCGTCGGCGGATAGAACCCCTTTAAAATTCGTACATTCGTCTTCATCGTATAGACGAAGTTTCTTATCGCCGGACGGTTTTCCAAAACGATGACAGTTAGTACCATCACCTGCCGTGATGACTCGTGATTTATCTCGGAATCGTTCGCAGTCAATACCGTCCATGAGAACCGGTACACCACAGGTAGCGGATATATTGTCCAAGTATTTTTCGGTTCCGTCGCTTTTTACGGGTACAGCGTATCCAGATGTAGGACAGAATCCACAGCGTCCGTGGACAGCGTTTGTATCAATGAGGTCGCATACGGTAACTTGTTTACACATTTTGATTTCTTCTAGCTCTTGGGCTTTGGTCAAGTCCCATATCCATCGTCCGCCGCCGGCAAGTCCGTCCTGAAAAACGGGACCGTTTTGGGTACCAAGGACACCGGTAGAGGTGAGGGCAGGGTCCTCTACATACCACCAGCCACAGCCGTCACGTGCCCCTCGGAGATGTCTTGGAAGATTGGCGGGCTGAAGTGCGGAGCGACAAAATTCATCGTCGTATTTGCTATAGCCGTTGGTAGGATCGGGAATCAGACGCTGTGACAGCAAGCCAGAGTTGGCTGTATCCATATCTAGAAAAATGTCGGGAACAGCAAGTGCTTTAGTCATATCATCGACTCCAGGGTTGGTTAAAATACCTTTTTCATAGTTTTGATACGTAACTTCTTGGGACTCTAGAAATGGGGTTTCGGTATCCAATAAATCGGCGAATCCTTCGCTTTGGTAGTAGCGAAGACTGAAATAAACCATTCCAGCAATTAATACTAGAACAAGAACAAACAGTCCTACTATCAAAATCATCCCTATTTATTCAATAGTTTATCGCTAGGCGATATAGTATTGAAGCGCAGACTAAATAGAATTAGGCTTTACATCCGTAACCAAGTTGAGTCGTTTTAGCCTGATTGATGCCGTAGCACTGTTGGATTGCTACCTTTTGTGCGGCAGACTTGTCAGCAGTAGTGGCATTATCGAACGTTCCGCCAAAGTTATTCGCAGTCTGATAAATTGAATTGAAGAAGTCCTGAATTTGCTGGAGACTTGACATACCCATTAATTGATTTACGACTGTCTTATCGGGCTGTCCATTCTTAATCGGTGCCATTGTGCCTGTGAGTTGGCAAGCCTGGAATGGGTACTGTGCACGACGAGCAGGAGTACTTTCTGTATTCATGAGACCACTGAATCTATCTTGCATGCTTGTATATGTTGCATCATAGAGCGTTCCTGTAGAGCCCATACGGCTTTGGTCACTTCCTGTATTGAGCCATAGGTACTGTAAGCACTCTACAGTTACACTGGACATTGGTGAGGCGACTACACCTACGGAGCCGTCCGCATTATCAACAATCGATTCGCAAGGATTGACAATATTAAAACCGAATAACTGTTGTGCTGCGGAATTCATCGCCTTCATGCGTGTAGTCATATCATAACTGAGAATATTTCCATTTACATCTTTGCCTGTCGTAGCCGCATTATACAATCCATCCAAATATGTGCTAATCGCATTCAAATCACCATATCCGTTGAGTTGAGTTAGACCACCATTCTGGGTAGAGAGTGTGCCCTTACCTGGAACACCTCCGGCGCCCTGGTATAATTCTAGTAAGCAGGCAGCACTGTAAGAACCTGGGTTCTGACCGTCTACCATACAGGGCGATGTCTTTAGGAGTGCCATTGTCGCAGGGTTTGCGATGAGGGGACCCTGTGGCGCAGTTTCTATATCATCGGGGTAATATGGGTCATGTAGATAACCAGGTACCTGTGCTGTAAAGACCGCAGTCTGCGAATTGTATTGATTGCTCCAGTACCAGAACTGGTTCTTCAACATCGTCAGGTTAGAATTCCAGGCAGGTCCTGAAATGACGGAACTGCCGGTAAAGGGACCGCCTAGCCATAGAGGAGACGTTACACCCGAGCCGGCAGCCGGCGCAATAGGATAACCGTTCACCAAACTAATCGTTTGCATAAAGGGTACAGTACGGGTGGTTGAGCCCTGCATTTCCCACTGGAGAATGACGGCACGCTTTGAATTGCCAGGTGGATCGGAGGCACCCTGCTCGCTGTATTTACTATACACGCTGAGACCCTGAGATGGGCTAAACGATTGGAACCAATTCGCAACCGTTGTTCCGATAATCGATTTCGTTGTATAGTTCGTAATATCAGCGGCGGGCTTGGGTCCGTAGCACCAAACGGCGTTTGCGCTGGCGGTTCCGCTATTTTGGCAACCACCGTAACTTGGGGCACCGCCAATAGGAATATACTTAAAGGTGCTAGAGCCCGTTTGCGCCGCATACATAGAGGTCGTCTGGTCACTTACAATTCCGCAATTGGCAGACTGTATACCGTTTTGCATAGCATCCTTGAGTTGCGCAGTGGTGGCGAGATTTGTACCCAAACGGTTACAGAGTGCCTTTCCGCCATTTATATCATATGTATTCGGCTGACCATTTACTACTTCGGATACTTGGAACACTTCAGGATGGCTAGTTGTGCCGCCACTTGTACGATTCGCCGTTTCCTGGGCGACTAATACAGTAACCGTATCATCCTCTTGTACGGAAGGTAGTGTGAGTGTGAACTCCTGTCCTGGATTTCCACCGTTATCGGCGGTATAGGTCTTACCGCTCGGCTTATGTGTCACAACTACTTTTGTGATACCGGTGCCGAATGGCGATAGTACACGAAGGACGACGGGGTAATTCTTCGCAGCGGGGTCTTGATAGAGGTATACATTGGTACCGGCGGTGGGTGCCTGGACACACGAAACCTGTGATAGAGTTTTCCCTTCAATTGTTTTACCGCCCTGGAAACCGCCGCTATCGCCAATTTCGCTACAGTTGAGTTGGTTCACGGCTTTTGTACACGAGGCGGAGTCGACGTAGAACATGCCGGGAGGACATTTACCGAGGGTGGGCTGGAATACAGGTGTTCCGCCATTTGCGGCATCAACAGCATCGTTACGATCTTGTAAGAGGGACAGGAGACCGCCGATAAACGTTTTAGGGCTGCTTCCGTCTATCTTGGTGCCGCCCTTAATACAAATACCACAGAGAGCATTGGCGGGGTCATCTAGTTTGGAGCAATCGGAGCGTTGCGTAAGTACAGATTGGCAACGAAGTGCCGTTACATATAGATCGTTTACGGGAGGTAATTGGGGTGTGACTTTACGTGCGATAACCGCTAGATTTGTAGGTGATTCTCTAGACGGGGCTTCATCGGGAGTTTGGAGGGCGACTGTAATATTCTTATTTGCAGCGGCTACAGTGTTATTAAACTTCTGCGAATACTGCTGAACCGTCATGCTAGGATCGTATCCTACGCTTGTGACAGCGAAAGAAGGAAGTGTAGGATCCAAGGCAGCACCGAGTTGATTATATAATTGCGCACCGGCTCCTTGCATCATAGTACGCTCAGTTAGGTAAGTGCTCATATTCACCTGAAATCCCTCGGAACCCACTGCCTGACTCTTCGCGACGGGTATTACAAATATCCAGATAAATACCAAAACGAGAAGGATAACAATGATTGTTCCTCCTATCATCTACTCTAATTACTGACCCCAAATAATTGAATGAGGTGTCAAACGACCACATCATTGAATTATTGTTAGAAGTCCAGCCGTTTCCTAGGTTAGAATCCGTTAAAGAAGTAATGCCCTTGTGCACTATTATATGAGCCCCAGCTGCTTGGAGTGTATGAACTGGCGGGTCCTGAGTAATATTTCGCAACTCCCTTGCTATTTACCATTTTGGTATATGGCGCATTTGCATCGGGCAAATTAAACATAGCGACGGGATTACATTGGTCGTCTACATTCACTGCTGTGGCTTTAGGATTGCCATTAATCCAGTCGCCTGAGAATGTTCCACTTGGAATACTGGCGGGAGGGACACATCCTCCACTTGACTTATTACCTGTGAAATCAAATGTAATGACAGGGTCGCCACTGGGGAATACCTTTTGCGCACGAACAGTTTGATTTGAATCAAGGAGGCTGAGCTTCATGCCTTGTGCTCTGTTTGAACAGCAATCGGTACGGTTGTAATAGACTACTTTTACAATATCATAATTATCCTGTAAATCAACCATAAAATAAGCATTCGGTATAGGTCCCGCGGTTGAACTTCCTGAGTGATACATATTTGGATATGGGCGTGGATTCGCAGTACCATCAACCGCCTTATCAGGGCTATCTCCATCTCTGTTCTCGCTCCAAGTTGGAGTACTTTGATTTGTAGGTTTACGGAGCGCAACATTTGTACCGCTGCTATCAAACACTTCAAGTTGTGCTATTTGTATGTACTTCTGGTCAGCGGGTATGATGTCGCTAACATCTACACGTACATATCGGGCTTTGACACCAATTATCTTATTTACTACAGCGGGCACGCCAACAATTGTAAACGATTTGAGGTCAGCATCGGCAGGTGTACCAGAGAATACTGTACTCCAGACTTCATTGGGTTTGCCCGCCTGACTGAAATAGTGGTCAGGATAATTGACCGATTGGAAGGAGACCATTGTTGGCTGGTTATTGAGCGAGGGAACGACCTTCCAAGAGGAATCGGCGGCAAATATGGTTGAATTGTCATTGGACTGAGCATAAATGCGGAATCCAGAGTGACGGAGGAAGAGAGGTGAGGGGTCGGTTGTCTTAAAACTGATACAGCCTGGTTGTCCGTTGTTCGGTGATGCAAGCATAAAGGTAATATTTGGACTATTTTGGACACCGCCGAAGAATGCGGCTCCATTCGCATAATTCAAGTAGTTGGTGACATCTGTAGGGTCGCCGAGATTGACATAGCAAGTAACACCTGGTACAACAGCTGGGGGCATAATCAATGTACAACCGTAGCCGAGCTGGGTATTCTTCGCCTGCTTGAATCCGTAGCACTGCTGCATGGCAAGAGCCTGCGCCTTCTGGTCTGTGCCGTAGTTGGCGGTCTTTTGAATACCATTGAAGAAGTCCTGTACCGTCTGTAAGCTATCCATACTTGTCAATTGTCCGATAACCATTTGATCGGGTTTTCCATTCTTGACAGGTGCCATTGAGCCCGTTAGCTGACAGGCTTGGAAAGGGTACTGATTACGGCGCGCAGGCGTGCTTTCATTGTATCGCAGACCACTGAAACGATCGGCAATGCTCGTGTATGTATTCGTGTAGAGTGCCCCTGAGGATGAACTAGATGAGCGGTCACCGTCGTCCTCGTTGTTGAGCCATAGATATTGGAGGCAGTCGGCTGTGACATTGGTCATAGGCTTGGGTACAAGACCAACGGAGCCGTCAGGATTATCTACAAGGTCTTCACAGGGGTTGGTAATCTTGAAACCGAACAGCTTCATTGCGGCATCGTTCATTGCGGCAATACGAGTATTCATATCGAGACTGATGACATTACCGTTGGCATCTTTGCCTGACGTTGCTGTAATATACAATCCGTTCACATATTCATCAATCGCACCAAGTTCACCATACTGATTCAACTGAGTGAGACCACCGTTTTGGGTGGCGAGTGTGCCCTTTGCGGGGTCACCACCGGCTCCCTCAAAGAGTGAGAGCAAGCAGGCGGCACTGTAGGCACCAGGATTCTGCCCATCCGCAAAGCAGGGTGAGGTCTGGAGTAGAACAGAGCTAGAAGGATTGGTGATGAGAGGACCAATTGGGGCGTTCTGTAAGTCGTCGGAGTAGTAGGGGTCTTGTAGGTAACCGGGCACCAACGCAGTAAAGACGGCACTTTGAGATGTAGCCTGAGCGCTCCAAATCCAGAACTGATTCTTCTGCATAGTCATGTTCGAATTCCAGGCAGGACCCTTAATGCTGTAACTGTTCGCAAATGGACCTAGGAGTCGTATCGCATCTGGATATTGCTTGGCGCCTGGTGTTGTAGATTTGAGAATGTATCCATTGACTTTTGTAATTGTTGGCTGGAAGGCGACCGTACGGTTCGTTGAGCCCGACATTTCCCACTGGATGAGAACAGCGCGTTCAGATATACCAGGAGGATTATTGCTTTCAGGGTCGGCGTACTGGCTGTAGATGCTGGCGCCTTGCGCGGGGCTCGCATTTCCTTTGAACGATTCAAAAAAGTTATAGATGTATGTAGGAATAGTCTGATTGATAGACTGTGTAGGCTTGAAACCGTAGCACCACGCACCACGGGAGTCACTTGCGCTGCTACATAAGTCCGCCTGTGGATGAGAGCCTACTCCTACAAATCCACGGTAGCCACTCTGTACAGAAAACATAGGATTTGTATTATCGCTAATCATACCGCAGAACGGTGCCTGTCCGCCGGCATTATTTGATGACTGAACCTGCGCCTTCGTGGCGAGCGTAGTACCAATACGAGAACATAGAGCCTTCGCTGTAGGCTGGTCATATTGGTTCATATCACCCACGGAGTTCTTTTCGTAGACATAGAACACTTCGGGTTGTCCATTAGGGCGGTGAGGCTCCTCTTGTACAATCATGACGTTTACAGCATCCTGTTCCTTTACTCCGCGAATGGTAATTGTGAATTCCTGTCCAGCCTTGCCACCGTTATCAGATACAAATGTACGATTTGTAGGTACGTGGGTGACGACCGCCTTTGTAATACCGGTACCAAATGGTGTTAGAAAACGTAGGGTTACATCATACGCTTCATTTGGAGGCTGGTAAAGGAATACATTTTGTACGGGAGCCTGGGCACATGATACTTGTGGCATTTTGAGTCCCTCTTTTGTCTTTCCACCCTGGAAACCACCACTGTTACCAATTTCGTTACAGTTGAGTTGGTTTACGGCTTTTGTACACGAGGCGGAATCTACGTAAAACATACCAGGTGGGCACTTACCAACTGTAGGCTGGAATACAGGTGTTCCACCAGCAGCGGCATCAACAGCATCATTACGGTCGGATGCTAATGATAGTAATCCACCGATAAATGTACCGGCATCGGCTCCGCTGAATCGGGTACCGGAATCAATACAGATACCACAGCTTTCATAGGTAGGGTCGTCCAACTTTGAGCAACTGGCACGTCCCTTCAAGTCTGTTTCACACTGACGTGCCTTGACAAGTAGATCGTTCGGAGGAGGTAACTGTGCCTGTACTTCCAGTGGGGAGGGTCCCATGTTCGTTGGAGATAACATTGTAGGCGCAATATCAGCATTTCCTAAACTTTGTGTGATAACCTTATTCGCAGAATCGGTGAGCTGATTGAATTGGTTTACATATTGAGCAATTGTAAGATTTGGATTATTATCTATATCAGCCGACGCTACAGCAAAGGTCGGTAAAATAGGATCTAAACTAGCACCTAGAGCGTTATACACACGATTACCAGAATTAATCATCTTTTTGCGCTGGGATATATAATCGCCCATATAGGACTGATATCCACCATTGCTATAGTTGTCAAACCCTTCTTTGCTACGACTACGAGCAATGGGTATAATAAATGTGGCTACGAAGACGACCACAAGCAGCACTATAAGCAAAGTGCTAAGCATGCCTCTACCAAATTAAATCAAAATAATATCGGTAGAGTTCGGGGAATAAAATGGGCTATTAGACATTATCGGGGCGGATATTAGATGTGGAATCCATATCGCGAGTGATAATGCGTAGAACGAAATTGGTTTGGCGACTCGTATTAATGAGGGCGCAATTTGTCTGAGTGGTAGCGGTCTGGTTAAGGTTGTAAGTAAGACCGGATGTAGAACCGCTCGTAGCGCTCTCCTCCTCGGACAAGAATCCACCAAAATAGGAGGGACCGAGATTGCGAGTCGTACCACCCGTGATAGCAGCATTGTCAAAACGGTTGCGGAGGATGATTACGTTACAGTAGCCGGCGTTGTTACGACCAAGATTAATGGTTGAGTTGCCGCCTGAGACATTAATATAGCCAGTAGCAACAACATACTGACCGTTGGGCTGATTGATAAAGTTTGTGAAATCTACGGCACCGCTGGCAGTTACACCGTTTCCAGTAGCAACAGTACAACCCTGAATATTAATGATATCACCTTCGCTAATAGCACTGAATAAGAAGTAATTCACAGTTTTAATGAAGATATAGGGGTTCTCGGATCCCGTTGTCGTTACACTGGAATAATTTGTATTATCGGTGGTAGTACCAGTGCCACCGAAGTTCGTCAGCAAGTCGCTGAGCTGAATACGGCTGATGAAGAATACATCGGGGTCTGGGCTGATGAGCTGTGTATTGTGGCGTTCCATACGAATTGTTAGACGGTTCAGGGTTGCTAGGGGTGTAGGGCTGTAGATACGCTGTGTCTTGAGGAACTTTGGAATAAAGACAGTATAACCGGTCTTGTCGGCAGGTAAATTGCCGTAACCAGATGATGTAGACGGCAAGTATGATTGGGGAACATATAAATCGGAGGACCATGTTGCATCGTACTGGACAATAGAGAATGTATTATCCTCATCGGGATTGGTAGAGAATAGATTGTTATTGAGTTCGGCGATACGAACACCGGCAAAGGGCAGCGAGAAGATATTAACAACACGACTGGTATCATATGAGCCCGCAGAGGGCACTCGTACAAGTGCGGTGAGTGATTCAATTGGTACAATTGCCTTCACAAATTCAATACGCTGAATATTGCGGAAGCGCTGCTGGACGGCGCTATTGTAGCCGAGAGCACCCGTAGTATTGCCGGTATTGAAAATGACGGAAAAGTTGTAGCGATTTTCGTTCGTATTGACGAGCCAGTTACGGTCCGAGCTCGTAATAAAAACGTTGTACTCGGTTTCACGGTACTTGACAACGTCCTCCTGGGGAATGATGTAGTCTTGAGGGCGGGGAGCAAGTTGGGGCGGCGGCGGATCCGCCTGGGGAGGAACGGGCTGGGTAGCCGAGGGCGGTGCTTCATCGCGAATTTCCATACGGGGTGGCATAACGGAGGCACCGCCGTTTTGGGCTGCCTCCACCTTCCTACTTGGAAATGAGGGGGCGGGAGGTGCTACTGGGATACCGAGGGCACGTGCCTGGTCTTCACGACGCTTGGTCTCACGCTGCATCAGTAGTACGGGATCCTCGTCGTCGTCAAGCTCGGGCTCGGGCGCACGGAAATCGGGAAGACCGACCTGCGGAATAGGAATCGGAGCACGGGACGCCATCATGTTTTCGTAACGGGTGCTGGTATCCTGGAAGAGTTTTGATACATCTTCGCCGCGTGGATAGGTACCGACGGTAACGGTGGTAGGAGGCTGCGCCGCCTGCTGCTTGCGTAGCCAGGAATCCATAGACGTTTCTGTCTCGCGAATCACTTCGGTTGCGAGGGCATTTTGGGGCTTGTCCTGACCCTGAACACGAGCGACTTCGGTCATAAAATGCTGCGTGTACTTCTGGAGTTTCTCGTCCACCTTTTCGGGCAGAGCCGAAAGACCCATTTTCTTCGCATAGCGCGTGCGTAAGAATCCTACGATTTTGGAGTAATTCGCTCCGTTTAGAAACAAGTTCTGTTGCGGACCACCTGTTCGTCCGGACATCTTTCTAAACTACCAACATATATCGTAAATTTTAAACAGAACGCTCAGATACAGAGCGTTTTTAGGGCATCGTCTAGAGCCCCTTTTCGTGGCTTCTCTTCGGCGAACATAATATCACGAACCTTATTCACTTGGTCGTCATTTAACATAGTTTTACAGATATCTTGGAACTCTTTGCCTTTGAGAAGGCATATAATGACTAATAAGCAAAATGTACCACATTCTGAGGTTTTTCTCTGATGACGGATATCATTGTAATAGATATTTTTGACTCCTTGGTCTTTACAGCGTTTAAGAAGTCGTACAACTTCATCGGGAGGCTTATATCCATATGAATCGTAGTAGTAGGCAGCACTCTTTTCAAGGTCAATAAAGGCACATATCCAATGCGAGCCAGGTTCATCGTGCGGGTCTAAGTTGAAAATAATACCAATCTTTGTTTTTCCCTTCAGTGCTAAGTCTTTCAAATCGAGCCGACAGAGTTCATTTACGATACATTTTCCCCACGCCGACTCGTCTTTGGCGTCAAAATCAATAGGCACTGGACCAATGAAATCAAAGAAAGGATAGGCGGCTTCATACTGTTTCATGACATCTTCAATATTGTAACTATCCAGCCAATCGGTCGGCTTTTTGTCCCATTTTTTGGGTTTTTCGGGCTTGAAAAATACTTTCAACTCTTTCTTATCTTTGTCCGATATTCCAGGCATTTTCTTAACGGCGCAGAACTCTGTTTCGCACTTGTAGTGCGACTTCATATTTTCACGTAGTTCATTCCAAAGATTTGTATCAGGTTGCGCTTGTTCGCCAGCCGACTGCTTTACGTTTTTTCGTGTCTTTCGGACACTGATTTTATGCCGGGGATGGGTTTTGTTCCACGCACGGGTTAATCGCTGAAGAGCACCTTGTGGTAGACAGGTCTCTCCGTCCCGGCGATGTAACGCAGGATTACATTGAAACGTAGACATAGCAGACCGCTCCTTATACTATAATTAGAAAAAGATGAACCATTGTAAATGGATACTCCGAATCCATCTTGTAGTGGCGGTGGGGCAACTAGACGCAAGCATAGAGATCCTGTAATTAAAGATGTCTATTTTCGCCGATTTTTTGTGCCTCTTATTGTATCAATTCTAATACTGTGTGGTATTGCGGTTATTATATCAACGCCGCCCGGCACAGGTATCAAATGGGATACATTTGCTACGGCGTTTGGAGATACGGCAAAGGCGGTAGTAAAAGGAGGGGGGCGTAGGCGATAAACTAAATATATAATAGAGTATGTCGTTTAATGCGCCATTTTGGATATCTGTAAGTGTCTGCGGAGTCTTAGCAATCATTGCGGGTGTGACATATGGCACTCTTTTACCAAAAGATTCGTCGCAAAATACCAAACTTTTGACCATTGTAACGGTATTTAGTTTTGTAGCATCGCTGATTGCCTATGCGCTCGCGTTGTACCATTTTAGCCATAATCCTGGACAGATGATTCAGTTTATGCTTCTGATTGTAATGCTGATTGTATTACCCTGCTCTCTCATTTCAGCAAGTATTGCTACAGTTACCGTAAGCAATATGCGGGATACGTTAGCGACCGGCAATCAGTAAGTCCCACAAAAGTCCGTCTAAGTCCGTCTAAACCCATCACCTCATCATATCAACTAATGATGAAGCGATTGGATATTCCTTTCCTTTTTATCGGACCTGCGGGGTCTGGAAAAACCAAAGAGCTCCGACGTCTTATTGAAGAGGAGAATAATGGAAAAATCACCTATCCTTTGGAAACCCGTACATTTACGGTCGGCGATAGCTATGAAGCCCGCGTCTTTACCAGCCCCTACCATTTTGAAATTGATATTCCGAACTTATCCATGCAGGATAAGCAAATTATAGGCGATCTCTTGACCAGTTTCTTTAGCAGCGGTGACGTACTCAATAGTCTAAGGGCATCGTCCCGAAAACTCGTTGTCTTACGACGTGCGCATAGTCTTTCTTTAGCAGCGGCGATTCGTGTCCGTGCTATTCTTCAGCAGTTTGTTCTACCACCCGAGGCGGCGGGAATGCTTTGGATGACTGCCCGTGAAATGACGGGTCCACTCGCCCTATTAGACGACGCCTTTGTACGCTATCGTATGCCCCGTATGTCGTACAATACGTGGGCAACCACGGTTCCCTCTCCATTCATGTCTCAAGTCGCCTATGAGAAGTGCGAAGGACGACCTGAACGTATTGAGGAGATTCAGAAGTATTTTTCAGCAGAGCCTAGCCAGTGGCCACGCCGTATTCAGGATTTCTACGACGAGATGATAGCATTGCTCATTCAGAACGCACGGTCCGGTAGAAAGCCCGACCTCAAAGTGGTCCAGTGGCTACGTAGTATCGTATATCAGGCACTCAGTTTCTGCCAAACGGGACCCGAGATTATTGATAGTTGTGCCGCCGCCATTCAGCGGCAGCATATGCTTCTAGAGCCCCATGTATTCTGGCTCGCTATGAAGTCGCTCACAATGGCGGAGCCGCATACATCGTACCGTACACCACTTTCCTTAGAATCAGCAGTACTCTTTTTGTTTGAAACCGTGCGCACCCATTCATCCCTGCTGCCTCCGCAGCAAACGCATAAAAAAGACACGCCACTACAAAATGAACTCGTCCACGAGTCCGCCGGTGGAGTCGGCGTTAGCGCTACTCCAATCAGTGCCGCTGCCCCCGCTGAAACCACAAAAGCGACACCAACCGCTAAGCCCGCAAGAGTTCGACGAAGCAAAAAGGCAGATAGCTAGTGGCTGGGAACAGCAGACCATTTTCTCATTGTTAGAGAACCCAGCCACGCAAGGACTCAAATACGAGCTTTGGCAGGGAAGTACACTCTTTTTGATTACACCGGACCTAGGAAAGTCTACAGAGGTCGCACGAACAACCGATGCGATACTCAAATGGTTAGGAGCCGCACCAGGATTTAAGATTTATCTATGGTATCGTGATGACCCACGGGAAATCAAGGCAAATCAGTGGCCGACAAAAGCGCAGGTCAATGGTGGATGGACAATTGTTGGTACCTCGAATATTGTGATTTATCGTAAAGAGGAATGGGAGCGGGTGCTTATTCACGAAATGATTCACGCTATGAAGTGGGATTGGAAGGTCGGACCGGCGCCGGCACCGTGCTGGAAGATGAATAAGACCGATAAACTCAATCCGCATTTATTTGAAGCTTGGACCGAGTTATATGCTGAATGGCTGGCGTGCGAATGGTATGGCAAACCGTGGGAGAGACAGCGTAAGTGGCAGGACGCACAGGCGGTCCAACTCTTGGCGAGGGCTACTCACCGATGGGAGGAGAATACGAGTGTATTTGCGTATTATGTGCTAAAAGCAGCCCTCGCCCCCCATTTTGAATTTTTGTGGGTCTTTGGACAAGGGACAACCGATGAGGAGAAGAAATATGTAATGTGTGGTTTGGTGACACCTGAGTTAGAACGGTTACGCACTATAGCAAAGCACACAACCCCTCAAGACATGAGTTTAAGAATGAGTGTGCCGAACGTTCTTGAGGGATTTAAGAGATAAAAAAATTGAGCCCCCTACTACGAGTCTGCCGATTGAGCACTCCGAAACTACACACTTCATCGTTAATAATTACTTCTTTCGTCTCCTTCCTTCTACAATGGGCATCCGTGGACTTACTGGCTGGATCCGGTGGGCGGCACCGGCAGCCATCAAATCGCCCAATTGGGCATCCTTCACCAAGAAACGTATCGGCATTGACATTCTTGGTTTCCTCTACAAGGCGAAAGCCAACAAAACACATCCAATTACTTACATTGCGCACCTGATTGCGAAATGTAGGGAATATAATATTATACCGATTCCGGTCTTTGACGGCAAGCCACCGGACGAAAAGCGGGAAACAATCAAACAGCGTAATGAAGCACGACTCAAAAATGACCAGAAACTCCAACAGTTGTCAACTGATATTGAGAATGTTGATATGACAAAAGAGCAGCGTGATACGCTTACGAAAGAGATTGGCAGTCTTTCGGCAGGGTCCGTCTACGTGACGACCGACGAGCGTGATGAGGTGAAGCGACTGCTGTATGCGGCGGGTGTTCTCTTCTTGAATGCCAATGGCGAAGCGGACAATGTTTTGGCGTATTTGATGCGCCGTGGTGAATTGGATGCTGTGATGAGTAATGATATGGATTTGCTGGCACGTGGTGTCCATACTATGCTTGTTCCTGAACGAATGGGCGTTCCAGGCGATACGACCGGCTGGATTATCTACGAACTCAGTAATATTTTACAGCATGCTGGACTGTCATACTCGCAGTTTCTAGAAATGTGTGTTCTGATGGGATCCGATTATACGAACAAGGCAAAGTCTCTGCCATTCAAGCAATCGTACTTTACAATTAAATATAAGGGCAATCTTCACAAAGCGTTGGAGTCCATTCGTATTATGGACTTTCTTCCTTACGATAGGGCAATTGATATGCTCAACGGACGAAACGAAACGGTTGAATCTCTCATGAGCGAGAAGCAGTGGATGAAGTGGTCACTGTGGAAGAAGGGAGATAAGAATGCTATCGTATCAGAGACTCCGTATCTTGATATTCTTCGCACACAGCATCTCAAAGATATGGACGCCGACCAATTCAGTAAACTCTATCAGTCTGATATCTTAGTATTATAAGTCATGGTTGCCGATGTACGCATAACCATATAGAAGGTTCCTATCGTTAAAATAAATAAAATCAAAAAGAGTATTGCTGAAAGCAGTATATATGGAAAAATACGATTAATAATATGCGAAATAATCGGGTCAAGTACCGATTGGATTCGTGCTTGATTTTCGGGAGACCTTAACAAAATCAGTATTTTATCACCAATATGTTCCGCCAAATCGCCAGTTGCTTCTGTATATCGGTCACGCTGTCCCGACGAACTAAGAAGAGTTCCAGCACTCATTGAGATGGGGTGCGGAACTATTTTTCAACGTACATCGCAGCTCAAATCAGAACCAATGTTTGGAGTCCCGGAACGTCGTGCCAATGGAAATAACGTATATTTTTACGTGCCGATGGCGAAACCAGCACCCCTGGGAGCACGCCTACGAATGGATAAGACTCTTACAATACTTCCCGACCCGGTAGTACAGCCAAAGTTTAAGGAACTTCAGAACAAAGTATTAAATGAACTTACAAAGACGGAGACGCTCTTTAAAAACAAGCCGTCCTTTGAATCGTTAGAACGTATTACACCACAGTGGGGCATTATATATGATGATACAAACACTCCGCACTGGAACGAGTATACGCAAAAAGAATTTTTCTTTGATGTGAAGGAAGGTGCATATACAAATTCTATCGTTGACTTGGAGTTAATCGGTATTCTTATTACCCGGTCTACCATCTCGCCAAAGTTTGCCGTGAAGTTCTTGGAGAAGGATAGTCAGAACGATGTCATTGACTTCGATTGGCAGACTCCGGCAAAGGAGATTGAGGAGGTGAACGATCTTGAGGCAGCCGCAACAAATGCGAATATTACATTACGTAGCCCGGCATTAATAGCAAAAGAGAAAGCGGCGGCGAAAGAATATGTAAAGGTCCTCTTCCGGACTGCCGACGAGGCTAGACAAACCGCCCTCGGTGCGATGAACGACTTTTTTAGAAAATATGAGGTGTCCGACGATGAGTCCGAATTTAGCGATTGGGTGTCAGACGACGATGCCTCAATAAACAGCGAGGCGTAAAAAAAATACAAACAAGGGAATTAGAGAAAATGTCTTCGCGAACACCACTCCTGGTCGGTCTAGCCGTATTGGTTGCCTTAGGTTTGTTCTTTGTATTAGATCCTACGCTCGGTGGACTTCTTAAGGGCAAGCGCCACTGGCGCCGTGAGGGTTTCCAGAACTCCGGTCCTACTACAATGATGACTGGTCCCCAGTCGATGACCGGCACACCCGCCAATGCTTTTCCTACACCTGGACCGGTTGACCTCGCCCGTGTAATGAATGCGACTCAGAACGCCACACCCCTTGGAACAACTGTCAGCCCCGATACACCACCCAACCCAGGCATGCACGCCGTCAAGGAGGGCTTCCAGGATGCGCCTTCCCCAATGCCATTCGCCGCTGCTTCTACACCATCCAACTGCTACCCTAAGAATCAGCTCGCCCCTCAGGAACTCCTCCCCAATGACCCCAACTCCAAGTGGGCGCAGGTGAACCCTCAGGGTGCTGGTGATATTGCCGGCAAGAACTTCTTGAACGCTGGTGCCCTCATCGGTGTCAACACGGTTGGACAGTCGCTGCGTAACGCGTCTTGGGATCTCCGCTCGGAGCCGCCGAACCCGCAGGTGAACGTGAGCCCATGGCTGAATTCGACAATAGAACCGGACGTAAATCGCCGTGTGCTCGAAATCGCTTAAGTACCCAACCCAATCTCTTTTTGAAAGAGTTGAACACAGTTCATCTATTTCAAACTACACATACAAGCCCGTTAAAGCCGCAGTAGGAATCACCAGAGGCGCCCCACCCTCACGCACCATCGCCTGATAGAACGAAATGGCATTCTTATACACTCCGCCTCCATCCACCGATGTCGGCACTGTCGCCACCGCTACGCCGCCACAGAGGCGCCAGTTCTCCCCAAGAGCTGCCGTTACTTTTGCTGTTAGCCCGTCGGGCGTATCCGCATAGACCACCATATACTCCATTATCCTATTGTTAGAAGTACAGCGATACAAAGGAATCTCAATTTTGTACATCCTAAAGTAAGGATATGAACGATTCTATTCTCCCATGGGCTTTCTTAGCGGGTGTGGTAGGTCTAGGATACGCTGGACTCGCTATGAAGGAATTAAAGTATCCTGTCGCACTCACGAAATCAACGGTAGACGGCGAAATGTATCTCGTCCGTAATCTTCCCGATAAGCAGGACGCAGCGGATCGTCTTGCCCGTGTACGTGGTCGTCTTCTCAAACTTCGTGATTACCTGAGGAATAAGTATTACGATAAGAAGTTTGTAAAACAGATGATTGATAACTTTGACTGCTCGGCACAGCGTTTTAGTGAATCTACACCGGATGCGCAGTATACATCGTACTCGGTGAATAAGGGTGAGCAGATTTTTATGTGTCTGCGACAGCGTGATGAAAAGGAACAACTTGTACAGGAAAATATTGTTGTATTTGTGGCGCTACACGAAATGAGCCATGTTGGTACGAGTAGTATAGGACATACACCGGAGTTTTGGAACCATTTTGCGTGGTTGCTGGAGCAGGCGGAGGCGACGGGTGTATATGAATATACAAATTTTTCGGCGCATCCTGTTGAGTACTGTGGCGTCCATATTACGGATTCTCCTAAGTATAAGGAGACCGTAGATGACGGCTTGAAAGATTAGATTAGACCTAAGAATTCAAAACGCAAACCACAATAGCAATGGACATAACAGAACCGTCCCGGTTGCCTTCATTAGGACCACGGGCAATTACGATACTTTCTCATTTGGATGAGACCCGTATGGTAAAATTAGATGATTCTAGATTCGCGGCAATCTTTCCGTTTGAGACACTTTTTAGTCTCAAACAGCATATTGCTGTTACTCTAAAAACATCGCCGCCAAACCAACTTTATATTGCGATGGAAATCGGACCGAATCAATTCAGACCGCTAGAGTTTAGTTGGCCGTTTCTAGGAGACAAAGGGCTACCGAATCCCCACGACCCTGCCGTGCTGCGACAGCCAGATTCGCGGATTTATGAAGACGATGCTAAAAAACCGGTCTATCCTACAATTTATAGCGGAGTCACACTTGAAAATACGCTACTTGTCGCCCAGCCCGAGCAGCCCACAATTCACGTATGGACGTTAGAATCGTTGCTACGACCGGATCAACCGCTCGACGAACCCGTGTTTGAGGGATTTGTAAAACTCTATTTCCCCCAACTTCGTTCGCAGCCAACATCGCTACGAATGAGCACCGCCGATTTACAAACATTGAGCGAATATCGCACATATATGGATACACGCTTATCTCGCCTAGAAACAGGCGTTATATCGGATATCGTAAAGGATGCCGAACTTCCTGAACTGACAAAACTCTATATTTATAAGTCTATTCTACCAAAAGCACCCAATTACAATTCATCGCTCTTGGAACTCAAATTCTACGAAATGATTCCTACACCGTCCAAGCCGTTTTTACGCTATTTTTCGGCGAAGGACCGTGTACCGTCTATTATTAAAGTGGCAACCGCAAGAGACGGAAAGCCGTATATTACCAATGAAAAATTATTGGATAGTTTGATGGCGGATAAGCCCTCCACCGATATGGGGGCGATTATTCTTATCAAGCGTCCTATTGACGACCCAAAAGTACTCGGTATATGCTGGACGGTGCGAATTTACGAGGATGGAAGCGCAGAGATGTATATTGGCGCACCCCGTCGTGGTGTCAGCGTATCTGCGAAAACCGTAAACGCTGCGCAGTCGGTCCTGAGAGACATGTTAGCGGGAACACCCTGGGAAAATATAGAGCCCGCCAGTATTAAGCTCTGCGACCTAACGGCAGAATACGAATTTACGACGAATCTTGGAGGACGCAAGCCAGGCAAGGTAGAGCTTGTAAATCGTGTGGATACCTTTACCCCACTGTTCTCTATAGATCCGCCGTTTGAAGATGAGACGCCACAGGCGGCACTCATTCTACGATACAAGGGAGTCAGTAATTACGTACAATATTCAAATCCAATTATGAATTATCTCACCTTGCTGTATCTTAACCGTGGATCGAAGACGGAGGTGGATGTACCGAGAGGTGCCTATATCAAAGCGCTTGTAAAAGAGTTTGGTATTTCGTTGGAGGAGGCGACACAGGCGGAGGAAGACTGGATTCAACGCCATTCAACGCACGTTATTATGTATAAAAGCGGTAAAGGGGACGATTTACGTATAAAAGATTTGGCGATTCGCGATGCTAGATGTAGCGTCAAAAATCCTCCTACCACCGAGGAGGATACGACGGTCGCGGCGTACAATGTAGGTGCGGCAATCCGACTCTATAACGACCATCCGAAATATCGTATTTTGATTACGGGATGCGAGTCCACCCGTGACCTGGAACGAATGCTCACACTGATGACTCTATTTTTGTCAGAAAGCACAGAGACCCTCAAAGTAGACAAGACGGCAAAAGCGGAGGAAGCGGTTGCTGCTACGGAGGCAGACATCGCTGAGGCGGCACCAGAAGTCCCTGAAGAACTTAACCAGGCATTTGACTACGGATTATTGGATATGATGCAAAATCAAGCGAATAATGATGCGGCGGAGGAGGACGAAGCGGAAGAAGAGGCGGAGGAAGAAGAGGTAACTAAACCATCTGCGGTAGCAGTTCCTACTGCGTTGGCACCCGATGAAACCGTGGAGGCAATTACAAAAGAATGGTATTTGAATAAGTTGAAAAGCCGTGATAACGATTTATTTCAATATACCGATACGAGCGAGGCACGTACGAAATTATATAGCCGTCAATGCCAACTTACACAGAATAGACAGCCGAATGTACTTTCAAAGGAGGCATATCGCCGAGCGAAGGAATTGTATGGTGATAAGGTCCGCTGGCTGGAGGTCCCGCTCAAACCAGATGTACAAAAGGCGTACGATGTTGCTGTAAGTAAGACGGTAGGACAGCGCAAGGGAAAGGGAACAAATAAGCAGATTGCGGAGATGGAGATGCTTATATTACGTAAGGGATTCGCTCTCAAGGCGGACGGAGAGGGTCGCCGAAGTATTACCGAGGTAGATTCTTCGCTCAAAGAGGAAAAGGCGATTATTGATGGTCTAATCGCAGAGCAGGAATCGAAGCCGGTATGGCTCGTGACCCAGACCGGTACGGACGCAAAACATATCAATAATTATATTTGTACGGAATTTTGGTGTGTTCGTGACGATTTACCGCTTTTAGAGGCGGAATTTAATGGTACGGTAGGATACGATGGAAAGCCGAAGGCTGCCAAATCGTGCCCCTTCTGCCGTGGAACCGTGATTCGGAATAATGCTAAACCGGCGATAGGTGAGACTGTATTACAACGTCCTACATCGGCAGCTTCAGGAAAAGTTGCGAAGTATTCGGGATTTTTAAGCGGACTGTTTCATCCTGATAAATACGCACTTCCGTGCTGTTTTGTAGAGCAGAAGCACGTTGCGCCTCCAGAGGGTGCGAAACTTCCAGAGTTGCCCTCAACGGAAGAAGCAGCTCCTTCTGCTTCTGCCCCTGCTCCTGTTCCTCTTCCTGGTTCTGCCCCAACAGCCGCTCAGCCCGTCAAAGATATCGTAAATCGTAGCAAACCGTTTTCACCAAATGCGAAAACTTGGTATATTCCGAATCAAAACATACTAGGTCGTATTAAGTTGGACTGGTTTGAGCTAGAGAAGGGTGCCATAGCCGTTCCACCAGCATCTGTAAATAGATTTATAGGACAGAACCCTGAGGATTTTTTAACGAAGAATCGCGGCGTAGAGCAACAGGAGACCAACTCACATTTGCTACCGTATCGTGATAATACAACACCTGCGCAAGCGTTTGTACGCTATGGACTCGGTCATTCGCAGAGAGAGCCAGGCAAAAACTTTCTAGCCCTGCTAGCATGGGCGGAGTATGCGACGGAGGAATTTGCCCAACATAATGACGGCAATACTATAAAGACGGAGGAGCAGGTCTTGGATGTACTATTAGATAAACTGAACGGCGCAAACGAGCCGTTTGCCGCACGAGCCTTTGAACAGGCGAATTATGGAACACTTATACACGAATTTGCGAATAGAAGCGGTGCCGAGGCGCCCACCGGTGCTATTCAAGAATGGTGCGGTAAAATGGGTCTGCTCCCAACAGATGGAGGCGAGATTTCTGCTGCCGCTAAACAGTTCTATTTCGCCTGGCACCGATTCAAAGAGTATGTAGCAGATACAAAAGAGCCAAAAGAACTCAGACTTTGGGAATCATTGTTAGCAGTCCCAGGATTATTTACAGAGCATGGGGTCCTACTTGTCCGCATTCGTGTTCCCAAAAATAAGAACGAAGATCCTGTTCTTCTCTGCCCGCATTTTGGTATTTCGGTACATAACAAAATATATCCACCGCCATTTCTACTCCTCGTTGAAGACGAGGTAACCGCAAATTACGACCCGCTCGTTCTATATGATGGTAAGACGCTTATGGATAAGAAAATGTACGGAGTGATTCATTTTCAGGCGGCAGGAAGCATAGAAACGCTTCCTCCTAAAGTGCGCGTACCACTTCAAACATTTGTTGAAGAATATGTTTCGGAAACGGGTTGTGGACGGTCGGTACCACCGGTTCATCCTTGGTTGCCGGTGCGTAGTATGGAATTTAAACCACCAAGCATAACCGACCTCAATAGTATTAAAAATCCAGATATTATAACGCCAGACACGCATCTTCTCCGCGACCGTAGTAACCGCCTTGTAGGTATTATAGATGTACAGACCGATAAAACGAAACTCTATGTACCCTGTGTAGACGATGGTCTCATTTTACCGCAGTGCGCAAGTATGTATGGCGAGGAGTCGCTGCTTCCTCCACCGACTCTTCAGACGGTATTTACAAGCATGCCGAAAATAGAGAGTCTCATGCCGAAGGCATTCCGTATTAATGGTAAGAAAACGCAGTACACTGCCGTAGATTTGGTATGCGGTATTACAATTCCTATTGCGCCCATCTCCGTAGAGGACCCCGTTCTCAACGAGCCAGCGTATGCGAAACTGAAAGCGGAGTCTCCGCTTATACTTAAGGAGGGTACGGAGCCGTGGCTAGCAGATTTGGCGTTGATGGCACCGAAAGCCCCCGTAAAATCGCTTGAGACCGCTACAAAGGAGGAGGAGTTAGAGGAGGCGTACCAACATCTACGTATTACGTTGTCGGAATTTTTAGCAGGACAGTTCAAATCGCCCGCGGACCAACAGAGCGGACGTGTACTCAAGGCGAAGATTGACAAATTGCGCCAAGCCCGCCGTCGTCTCCCATTGTTTGAACTCCAGCGCCGCCTAGATTCTCTCTTATATCCGTATGTGAATCAGTGGGTGAAGCGGGATGATAATCGTGTAGCAGCAAAGCCGTCAGTACTACGCCGTGAATGTACGCAGATTACAAAGCAATCTGATTGTATAGAAGGCTGCTCTTGGACAGAGGGAGAGGCACCATTGCGTCAGTGCCTCATTCATACAACGGCAACGGAGCGATTTTTGGATCCGGTCCATTTGATGTCGGCACGCTTAACGGATGAACTCTTACGTACATTTGGAAAGGCTATGGAGATTCTAAATCATACAGTGAGCCGACTTAAGCCGTTACAGGGTAGCGAATTCCGTTACGAGAATGGGTCATTGTTGTTTTCGGCGGTCGGTCGTGGCACCCAACTTCTATACGATATTTTAGGATATAGCAAGCGTCAGCCGACCGATTATACAGCGGGACTGACATATCCTGAGGAGGTAGGCATTAATGAATTGGCGATTGAATTACCAGAGGACTGGAAGGAGTCGTTGTATCGTATAGTTGTGAGCCCTTATTTAGCAGGCGATCCACGTGCTTTTCTCAATCAGGTAATGCGTATTGCGAAATTTATACCTGCTGACAAATCGTTTCACGGCACACAGAAGGAATGGATAGAATTAGCCAAGGAATTGAATGTGAATGTGCTGAGAACATATTACAACTCGGAAACAAATAGAATAGATATTTCACAATCGGACTCTATTATTGAATCCAAGGCGGATGTGCCAAACTATATTGTTCTAGATGTCAATGGTGTTCCCTTACAGAATAAAAAGACAACGGGATTCACTTTAAGGGAAGATGAGTTGCCGGCGAGCATACAGATGGCACTAGATTGACAAAAATTGAGGTACCATCTCTAGGGGATAACGTATCCCAGAAATGCCTCCTAAAGTTCCTAAACCAACATGTTCCGTTTGCTTTGATGTGTTCAATGCGACCACCCGTTCTCCTACGACGTGCCCGCATTGTGCTATACAGATATGCCGTACTTGCTTTCAAATGTACTTACTGAACGAGGTGACCGATGTACCTCGTTGTATTAATGTAGAGTGTGACCGTGGCTGGGAACGCAATTTCCTAGACAATGAAATGACCTCTACATTCCGTCTCAAGACGTATAAAGAGCATCGTGAAAAGGTGCTAGCGGACCGTGAAAAATCTAAGTTGCCTGGCACGCAGGCAGATGCGGCGGAAGTCCGTGCTGCGAATGCGTTGAGGGCAACCGCTGACGAGAGATATAAGAAAGCGCTGGATGAGTCTCGTCGTATTAATCGCGAGTTATTGGCGGCGGGCGATGTGCTTAATTCTATTGAGCGTGTAGTATCATCGTATGGTCGTGAGCGCCTGCCGGACTTTACGGCGTCTAATAGCGGCGCAGGGGAGGCACCGAAGCCAAAGGCGGTTGTTGCTGCTTTCATAAAGCCCTGTCCTGCGCCGGACTGTAAGGGTTTCCTTTCTACGGCGTGGAAGTGCGGACTCTGCGACATGTATACGTGCCCTGACTGCCACGACCTGAAGGGCGCTGTGCGCGATGATCCGGCACATCGGTGTGATCCAGACAAGGTGGCGACGGCAACTCTGCTCAAGGCGGAGGCGAAGTCGTGCCCAAAGTGCGGCGTAAGTATCTGTAAGATTGAGGGTTGTGACCAGATGTTCTGTACACAGTGTAATACAGGCTTCAGTTGGCGAACTGGTAAGATGGCAACCGGACCGGTTCACAATCCTCACTACTTTGACTGGCTCCGCAGTCAAGGACGCGATCCGAATGCGAATCCATTACAACATGGGTGCGCAGCGGACCGTGATATCCTCCGTGCCTTGGCGGGGACTGAATGGCGTACTCTTGTCCATTGTTATCTTGCGGAAGCATGGCGTCTCATGCTGGAAGCGGAGGATAATACACGCGTTGAACATCAGGGCAACGAAGAGGACCTACGAGTTATGCGTGTCAAGTTTATGCTGGGTCAAATCACGGAGGAAAACTGGCGCTACGCACTTCAGCGTGGCGAAAAGAGTATGCGTTTTGCGGTAGCAAAGGCACAGGTGGCACAGGTATTTGCGGGTGGTACTCGCGAAATCATCTCGCAAATTCTCGTTGAGGGTTGCGACAAGAAGAAGATTATGAATCAGGTTCAGGACCTGGTAAAGTACTGTAATGCGTGTTATGGTGATATTGAGAATCAATTTCATCGTAAGATCCGACCCATTCGTGTGGAAGAGCGTATGCGCGAGCCAGAGAATGAGTCTATCACGCAGGAACGCCATCGACGACTACAGGAGACGTTGGCTGGTAATCATTAGATAACATCAGGAACTCCAACTGGCACCGTCACATCCACCTCTTTTAACGTACAATATCCATTGCTTCCACAAAAGCTTTTTTCATCGCAGTCGGCATTTGAGTAGCATTCAACCGCAACATCTACGGGTCCGTACCACGCCCATGGGTAACTCCAGCCGTACCAACCGCCACCATCACCGCCCCAACCTCGCCAGGTGCCCTGGTTAGGACCACCGTAACCACCGGGTCCGTGCCATCCACCGTGACCTCCGTGACCACCCCCTCCGTGACCGCCCCCTCCCCCCCCCCCCCCCCCCTCACCCCCCCCCCCCCCCCCCTGACCCCCCCCCCCCCCCCCCCC